>MDTE01138073.1_pt1 | contig 25868 bp, 19 predicted proteins | sample 811231 | NCBI WGS metagenome assembly MDTE01 (sample SAMN05326651, study PRJNA326480) | marine metagenome | isolation source: seawater | place: Indian Ocean: Red Sea | collected 2010
CCCGGACTGGTGAGCATCATTTCGTCATAGCGGAAATCCTTGCCATAGGGGTGGCCGCGCAGGAAATTGGTGCGGTGGACGTTCTTGGTGTTGATCGTCGCCATGATGAAGGGCGCGGACCACTTGCCCAACTCGTCCTCATAGCGGGGGATCAGGCCCGATGGCTGGTCGGGACCCTCGAAACCCGGCGTCAGGCCGAAGGGATCGTTCAAGACCTTGATAATGCCCGGGTTCTTCGCCGCTGCCTTCATTGTCGCGGTCAGGCTGGCCGCAGTGCCGCCCGAGAAGGTGCCCTGCATGGCGCGCACCCGGCCCTTGACGCGCGGCGCGGGCGAGCCGTGGCGTGCCACCGCTTCCTTCTGCAGCATCAGTACGCCGAGGTCGAAGGGGATCGAATCGAAGCCGGACGAGAAGGTGATCCGCGCGCCCGATGCCTTCGCCGCGCCGTGGTGCAGGTCGATCTGCTCGCGCATCCAGGCGGGTTCGCCGCACAAATCGGCATAGTCGGTGCCGGTCTTCACGCAGGCCGCCACGAGCTTGTCGCCATAGAGCTGGTAAGGGCCGACCGTGGTGAGCACGACCTTGGTGCGGCTGCACATGGCTTCCAGGCTCGCGGGATCGTCGGCATCGGCAATCACCAGCGGGGTCGATTTGGGCGCGCCGATCTCGTCGCGTACGGCTTCCAGCTTGTCCATGCTGCGCCCGGCCATCGCCCATTTGGGGCCATTGGCGGCGTTTCCGTATTCGCGCACGAAATGTTCGGCGACGAGGCGCCCGGTGTAGCCGGTGGCGCCATAGACGATGATGTCGAATTCGCGGTTAGCCATGTGTCTCTCCTTTGCCCGCCTGTGTGCGCGCGGGCGCGGGGAGAGTCAAAGCCGTTACCGCGTGAAGGGTCGGTGGGGCAGGACGCCTGTCTGGCTCGAAATCGCGAGCAGGGTGCCGTCTTCTGCGAAATGGCGTGCGCTGCCGTGTACCACCCCCCGGTCGAATGCGGCAAATTCCGTCACGCTCAGGATCCAGCCCGGTTCGGCAGCCCGGATAAAGCGGAAGGTTGCATCGAGGCTCGCCCCGCCGCGTGTACGCGGATGCGCGCCCAGGAAGAAGTCGCTCACCATGGCCAGCCACCCGGCGTCATTGGCGAAACCCGCCGCCGAGCGTGACCACACCGCCTCATAGCCGCGTACATTGTCTTCCAGCGCTGTTCGCCTCTCTAGCTGCCCGACGAGGTTGTCATCATAGCCATTGGGATCGGAGGGTTTCGCCTCGCCATCGGCAGGGCCCGGGACATCCGGCATTTGCGCAAACTGCGTATCGCTGTCACCCGGTCTCGCGCCGAGCGCTGCATTGACCCGGTGGACGGGCCGCTCCCCGGCAAAGGCGATCGCCGCCCATTGCGAGACGCTTCTGCCTCCACCGACCGGCTCGCACTGGATAATCAGCTCCTCCACGCCCTGCGTCGGCGAGAGGAACTGCGTATTGGCCCAGAGGATCGGCTGCCCGCTGTCCTGTTCGAGCGCATTGATCGTCGCGGCCAGTGCGGCCCCGCCCATCACATGCGGATGCTCGGGCGGGCCCACCGTCGCCGGCCGGGTCACGGGAAAGACATAGCGGCCTTCGCCGCCTTCGGGTGCGCATCGCCAGAAGGGGAAGCGCGCTATGCTCACAGCCTTGGCAGCGTGACCCCGCGCTGGCCCATGTACTTGCCCGCACGGTCCTTGTAGCTGGTCTCGCAGCGCTCGTTGCCCTGGAGGAAGAGGAACTGGCACGCGCCCTCGTTGGCGTAGATCTTGGCCGGCAGCGGCGTGGTGTTCGAAAATTCGAGGGTGACGTGGCCTTCCCAGCCCGGCTCCAGCGGCGTGACGTTCACGATGATCCCGCAGCGCGCATAGGTGCTCTTGCCGAGGCAGATGACCAGCACATCCTCGGGCACGCGGAAATACTCGACCGTGCGGGCAAGCGCGAAACTGTTGGGCGGGATCACGCAAATGTCGGTTTCGCGGTCGACGAAGCTGTTGCTGGCAAAATCCTTGGGATCGACCACCGCGCTGTCGACATTGGTGAAGATCTTGAATTCCGGCGCCACGCGTGCGTCATAGCCATAGCTCGACAGCCCGTAGCTGATAACACCCTCGCGCCGCTGCGCCTCGACGAAGGGCTCGATCATGCCTTCGTTCTGCGCCTTGTCGCGGATCCACTTGTCGGAAAGAATCGCCATGGGAGAGGCATTCCCGATTGGGCTGGCGGGGGCAAGCGGGAGACGCGGAATATCCCCTCTTTGGCGCCATCGCGGCGGGTGGGGGCCGGTCAGCTCGCTAGCAGCGTCGCGTTGCCCCCGGCAGCTGTCGTGTCGATGCACACCACGCGTTCTGTGGCGAAGCGCTGGACATAGTGCGGGCCGCCGGCCTTGGGACCGGTGCCGGAAAGGCCCTCGCCGCCGAAGGGCTGGCTTTCGACCACCGCACCGATCTGGTTGCGGTTGACATAGAAATTGCCGACCTTGGCGCGGGCCTCGACGAAGGCGCGCACGTCGTCATTGCGGCTGTGGAGGCCGAGTGTAAGGCCGTATCCGGTCGCGTTGATGTCGGCGACGACCTGCTCGAGATCGGTAGCCTTCCACCGGACCACATGGAGCACGGGCCCAAAGTTCTCACGCTTCAGGTCGAGAATCGAATCCATCTCGATGATCGTCGGCGCGACGAAGCATCCGGCACCGGCTCCGCGATGGAGCTTGCGGCGCCAAACCGGGCGCCCCCCCTTCTTGCGACGCGCAACATGGCGTTCGAGCGCGGCCTTGGCATCGGGATCGATCACTGGGCCGACATCGGTCGAAAGCTCCTCTGGATTGCCGATGGTCAGAGCCTCGAACCCGCCGTGGATCATCCGCAGCATCTCTTCATAAACGTCGTCCTGAAGGTAGAGGACGCGCAGCGCCGAACAGCGCTGGCCCGCGCTCTGAAACGCGGATGCCACCACGTCGCGCGTCACCTGCTCGGGCAGTGCAGTGGAATCGACGATCATTGCATTCTGCCCGCCCGTCTCTGCGATCAGGGTAGCGATCGGCCCTTCGCGCGCAGCGAGGGTGCGGTTAATCGCCTGTGCGGTCTGGGTCGAACCGGTAAAGGCAACACCCGCAATGCGCGGGTCCGAGGTGATCATTTCACCCACATCGCCGGCTCCCGGCAAGAGCTGGAATGCCTCTTCGGGAATTCCAGCCTGGTGGCACAGGCGCACCGCCAGCGCCGCGATCAGCGGGGTTTGTTCGGCGGGCTTGGCGACCACCGTATTGCCTGCGGCAAGCGCGGCGGCAGGCGTGCCTATGAAAATCGCGAGTGGAAAGTTCCACGGGCTGATGCAGGCGAACACGCCGCGTCCGTGAAGGCTCAGGCGGTTTTCCTCGCCCGTCGGGCCGGGCAGCGGCATGGGCCCGGTGAACAGGCGGCGCGCCTCATTGGCATAGAAACGGAGGAAATCCACAGCTTCGCGCAGTTCGAGCACGCCGTCCATCAGCGTCTTGCCGGCTTCGCGCTGGCACAGGCTGAGGAACTCGTCGGTGTGCTCTTCGAACAGGTCGGCTGCCGCTTCCAGCAGCAGCGCGCGCTTTTCGCCGCCGAGCCGGTCCCAGCCGGGCTGGATCGCTTCGGCGCGAGTGATGGCCTCCTCGACCTCGAAATCGAGCGTGTCGCGTCGCGTACCGACCTCGGCTGTCAGATCGTGCGGTTTGGTTATCGGTGCGCGTTCGCTTTCCGCCCCCGACATGAACGTCGGCTCGGCTTCCCAGTGCCTGCTTTCGAGTGCGGCGAGGCGTTCCTGCAGCGGTTCGAGCACCAAGGGATCGGAGAGGTCGATGCCGGCTGAATTGCGGCGGTCGGGAAAGATTTGGGCGGGCAGCGGAATGGCCGGGTTGCGATAGGGTTCGAGCGTGGCGAGTTCGGCTACGGGATCGGTCGCCAGCTCGGTGGCGGGCACTTCGGCGTCGGCCATGCGGTTGACGAAGGAGCTGTTGGCACCGTTTTCGAGCAATCGGCGCACCAGATAGGCGAGCAGATCCTTGTGTGTACCGGTGGGCGCATAGATGCGTACATTGGTACGGGCATTGCCTTCCATCTGCGCCAGCGCGCCGTAAATGTCCTCGCCCATTCCGTGCAGCCGTTGGAATTCCAGCGGTTTGGAACCAGCCAGCGCCTTGATCGCACCGATCGTATAGGCGTTATGCGTGGCGAAGGCGGGGTAAATCGCATCGTCCGCGGCAAGCATCTTCTCCGCGCAGGCGAGATAGCTGACATCGGTTGCAAGCTTGCGGGTGAAAACCGGAAAGTCGGTGAAGCCGCCGACATGGCTGAGCTTGATTTCGGTGTCCCAGTAGGCGCCTTTCACCAGCCGCACGAAGAACCTGCGATCATATTTGCGCGCGAGCCGGGCGGTCCAGTCGACCATCGGAACGCCGCGTTTCTGATAGGCCTGGATAGCCAAGCCGAAGCCTTCCCAGCGGCTGCCATCGGGGCGCGTGAACAAGGTATCGTCGCGTGCCAGCGCTTCGATCAAGTCCATCGACAGCTCGAGCCGATCCGCCTCTTCGGCATCGATCGTGAAGTGAATATTCGCATCGCGTGCCTTGGCTGCGAGATCGCGAACGATCGGCAACAGGTCGGCGATAGCGAGATCGGCGTGCAGGAACGAGTATTTCGGATGCAGTGCCGACAGTTTGACGGAGATGCCCGGCGAGGTGCGCATATCGCCTGTCGACTCACGCGCCAAGCGCTCGATCGCCAGTTCATAGCTCGTCCGGTAGCGCTCGGCATCGGCATAGGTCATCGCACCCTCGCCGAGCATGTCGAAGCTGTGCGTCAGACCACGGGCACGCTCGGGCTTGGCGCGTTTCAGCGATTCTTCGATCGTGCGACCATAGACGAATTGCCCGCCCAGAATGCGCATAGCCTGCAAGGTGGCCTTTCGGATGACCGGCTCGCCAAGTCGTGTGACTGCGTTCTTGAGTGTTCGGCGCATCCCCTTCTGGGCTTCTTCGGGGCGTTCGAGCACCTCCCCCGTCAGCATCAGCGAAAATGTCGCCGCGTTGACGAAAGTGGATGAGCTTTCGCCCATGTGCTCGGCCCAGTCGATATCGCCGATCTTGTCGCGGATCAGCGCATCGGCGGTTGCGGCATCGGGCACGCGCAGCAGAGCCTCGGCGAGGCACATCAGCGCGACGCCTTCCTCTGTCGCGAGGCCGTATTGCTGAAGGAAAGCATCGATTCCGCTGGCTTTGCGCTTGCGCGCTTCTTCGATCAGGCGGACCGCAATGCGGGCCGCGTCCTCGTGTTTCGCACTTGCGCCGGCCGCCTGCGCCAGGCGCTCGGCCACGCAGGTATTCTCCTCCGCGCGATAGGCTTCGCGAACGGTTTGGCGGGAAATTGCGGGCAGGCGAACAGGATCGTGCAGGGCCATACGACTCCGAATGACTAGAGGGTTATTTCGCGCCACTTGGACCCGCGGCGCCTTGCTTTCAAGCTTTGTGAAAGCCCTTGGTTCCGTAACGTCGCGTTACGCCCTGGCGGCGAACCATTCGGCGACTGCCTGCCGCGCTTGGGTGGGCAGATGGAGGCCGAGTTTGCTGCGCCGCCAGAGAGCGTCTTCGGCGGTGCGCGCAAATTCCTGGTCGACGAGATAGCGCAGCTCGGCTTCGAATAGCGTCCCGCCGAAATCTCGCCCCAAATCGTCGAGCGATGTCGCTGTGCCGAGCACCCGGTCCATCCGTGTGCCATAGGCACGCGCGAGACGCAGCAGCATCTCCGGCGGAACCCAGGAATAGCGTTCGCTCGCGCGCCAGAGGAAGGCGGCGAAATCGCCGTCGGGCATGTCTCCGCCGGGCAGGGGCGCATGCGCGGTCCATGGCTTGCCCGGCAGTACGAGCACTTTGCCCAGCCTGTCGAGCGCATGTTCGGCAAGTTTGCGGTAGGTGGTGATCTTGCCGCCATAGACCGACAGGATCGGTGCGCCGCCCTCTGCTTCCAGTTCGAAGACATAGTCGCGGGTCACGGTCGAATTGCTCGCGGCATTGTCTTCGTAGAGCGGGCGCACGCCAGCATAGGTCGAGGCGATCTCCTCCACGGTTATCGCGCTGGCGAAATAGCGCGAGGCCGCATCGCACAGATAACGCGTTTCCTCATCCGAAATGCGCACCGCATCGAGGTCGCCTTCATACAGCAGATCGGTGGTGCCGATCAGCGTGAAATCGCGCTCGTAAGGGATCGCGAAGACGATGCGGCCATCGGGCTGCTGGAAAATATAGGCGTGCTCGCCGGGAAATCGGCGCGAGACGATGATATGGCTGCCCTTGACCAATCGGAGGTGGGCGGGGGTGCCTTGGCCAAGCGCGACCTTCGCCACCCGGTCGACGAAGGGACCGGCGGCATTGATGACCGCGCGCGCGGAGACCTTCCGTTCGCCCTCCTTGTCGCGCAGAGCGGCGCTCCAGCTTTCGGCGGAGCGCTCGAGATCGGTGCATTCGGTGCGCACCAGGACCTCTGCTCCGCGTTCTTCCGCGTCCTTGGCGCTCAGTACCACCAGGCGGGCGTCCTCGACCCAGCAGTCCGAATATTCGAACCCCGCCGCAAGCCGGTCCTGCAGCACGCCGCGATGCGGCGCGATGCGCAGGTCCACGCGCTTGCTACGCGGCAAGCTCATCTTCCCGCCAATACGATCGTAGAGCGCAAGCCCGAGCCGCAGCATCCATTTCGGCCGCATCGTCGGTTCGTGCGGCATGACGAAGCGTAGCGGCCAGATGATGTGCGGCGCATTGCGGAGCAGAACCTCGCGCTCGCGCAGGCTTTCCGCGACCAAGCGGAATTCATAGTGTTCCAGATAGCGCAAACCGCCATGCACAAGCTTGGTACTGGCCGAGGAGGTGTGCGAAGCAAGGTCGTCCTTCTCGACCAGCAGCACCCTCATGCCGCGCCCGGCGGCATCGCGCGCTATCCCCGCGCCGTTGATGCCGCCGCCGATGACTAAAAGGTCGTAAATCGCGCTCATCCGGACTTGAGCAGCCGTCCTGCCACCGCGTCGAGCTTGGCCAGCAGGGCTTTATCATGCCGGTCCGGCGCCGTGATCACCGCGTCGCTCAGCGCTTGGTCGATAGGGGAAGGCGTGCGCTTTTTCGGCAGGTTCTTGCAGAAGGTTTCGATGACCTCGCGCGCCAGTTTCGCATTGCGCTGCATCTGCTCGACCACCTGCGCCAAGTCGACCGCTTCGGTTTCCTCACGCCAGCAGTCCCAATCGGTGACCATGGCGAGCAGGGCGTAGGGCAGCTCTGCCTCCCGCGCGAGCTTGGCTTCGGGCATGCCGGTCATGCCGATCAGCTCGGCGCCCCAATGGCGATACAGCCTGCTTTCGGCTCGAGTCGAGAATTGCGGCCCCTCCATCGCGAGGTAGGTAGCGCCCTCGGCGCATTCGCCCCCCGCCATGGCCACCGATCTGGCCGCATGTTTCGACAGGCGCTGGCAAACCGGATCGGCCATGGACACATGCGCCACGAAGCCATCGCCGAAAAAGCTCGACGCACGGCCCTTGGTGTTGTCGATGAATTGATCGACGGCGACAAAGCGGCCGGGCGCGAGTTCTTCGGACAGGGATCCGACCGCGCTGATGGCGAGAATATCGGTACAGCCCGCGCGCTTGAGCGCGTCGATATTGGCGCGCGCATTGATTGTGGAGGGCGCGATCCGGTGGCCGCGGCCGTGGCGTGGAAGGAAGCGCACCCTGACATGACCGATCCTGCCGCACAATATTTCATCGGAAGGCTCGCCCCAGGGCGATTGTACCGGAATCCACTGGGCCTCCTCGAGTGCGTCGATGGCATAGAGCCCCGACCCCCCGATGATGCCGATGGTCCACTCGCTCATGAAATCCCCTTGCCGAAAGCGCTTGTCCAGAAAATCACGGGTGGCGGTTGGCGTGCACTCTGTCCAGAAATTTACCGCGCGATGATACCAGCGCTCATCGGGGAGCATAAAAGAGACCGTCCGTCCAAATGAGGCCGGAACGTAAGCCAATATCCCTTTCGCATCCGTATTCATTGGCCCTGCTGCGGGCATTGCTTGACAGCGCCGCCGCATTGCCGCGGAACGCATTCCCTTCCCGGTGCATAGAGAAGAACGATGGCCGAAACGACGATCGAACCGACATTGGCAAGCTTGAGTGAACGCTTGCGCATTCTTCACCGACAAACGCGCGAAACCCCGCTCTTCAATCCCGTTTTCCAGCTCTCGCTCGACATTTCGCGCAAGCTGGAAGGGGGTGAGTTGAGCATCGAAGCGCTGGCCGGGCTGGTCGACGAATTGGAAACCCAGTCGCTCGGCGCGCGGGCCGCACGATTGCGCCAGCTGATCGAGCCGCAGGATGCGGTCCAGAGACTCTCGGCCCTGACTGCCGCAAATGACGACTTCGAGACGTTTCGCGCGATGTGGGAACGGCCGCACATGCACGCGGTCTTCACCGCCCATCCGACCTTCCTCCTGTCGCCCCACAGGAGCGAAGCGGTCGCGGAGGCTGTCTTGTCGGGCGGCGAGCCCCGGCTTCGCGAAGCTCCGGAGGAGCCGGAAATCACGCTGCGATATGAGCATGATCGAGCGATGGCAGCGCTCGCCAATGCGCAGGATGCGCGCGACCGCATGGTGAGCGGGGTTTTGCGGGAAGCGCGGCGGGCCTTTCCGGATCGCTGGTCCGAACTCCAGCCGCTGCCGTTCCGCTTCGCCACCTGGGTCGGCTACGACATGGATGGCCGCACCGATATCAAATGGTACACGTCCATTGCCTTCCGTCTGGCCGAGAAGGCCCAGCGGTTGGGCCGGTATGCCGATAGGCTGGCGGAAATCGATGCCGCTCACGATTTTGTCGCGACCCTGCGCGCCGCATCCGACCGTGCCGAAACCAGCGCGGCGGAATTTGCCGGTGATCTTTCGGATCCCGAAGCCCTTTCGGCAGCGGCGAACCGGTTGACGAGGGATGGTCCCGACAAGCTCCTTTCGCTCACCCCCCTGATCGAGCAACTGGAGAGCGATGCAGCCGCTGGCGATGCGGAGCGGGCCATTGCCCTGCGCACGCTTGTCGCTGCCATGCGCGCGGACGGGCTGGGCATGGGCTGGATTCACTTCCGCGTGAACGCGAAGCAACTCCACAATGCCATCCGGACTCGCCTCGGGGACGCTGCGGATATCGATCTGTCGAGCCGCGGTGCCATTGCGGCGCTGCGCGAACTCCTTGTCAATGTCGAGCCGCAAAGCGCCAACTTCGCCAGCCTCGCCGTCGAAAGCTCGACCGCGATCCGCCAGTTTCTCGCAATGGCGCAGATTCTCAAACATATCGATGCCGATGCGCCGATCCGCATGCTGGTGGCAGAGTGCGAACAACCCTCGACCGTGCTTGCCGCGCTCTATTTCGCCAGATTGTTCGGAATAGCCGACAAGGTCGATGTTTCGCCGCTGTTCGAAACGGAAACCGCGCTGGAACATGGCGGACGGTTCCTGGATCTGCTCCTCGCGGAGCCGGACTATCGGGCCTATGCGCGAACGCGTGGCCGTGTCGCGATTCAGACGGGGTTTTCCGATGCAGGCCGGTTCGTGGGGCAGATCCCCGCCAGCCTGGCGATCGAGCGCCTGCAGGGCCGTCTGGCCGAGGCGATGGACGCCAACGGCCTGAGCGATATCACAGCGCTGATCTTCGACACGCATGGCGAGGGAATGGGGCGGGGCGCGCATCCTTCCAGCTTCGAAGATCGTATCGAATGGGCGCTCAGCCCGTGGGCGCAACGGCGGTTCGCGCGGGCTGGAATCGCGCTCGAACCCGAAGCGAGTTTCCAGGGCGGGGATGGGTACCTGTTGTTTGCGACGCCCGACATGGCGCTGGCCACGCTGACGCAAATCGTGGCGCACAGCCCCGCGCACACCGATTCCGACGTGCCCACCGATCCGTTCTATCGCCGGACCGATCTCAGCCTCGACTTCTACCGAGCGATCAAGGATCATCAGCGCGAACATCTCGAAAGCCGCACCTACAGCCGCGCAATCACGGCCTTCGGCCTCGGCCTGCTGAACGAGACAGGCAGTCGCAGGTCGCGCCGACAGAGCGACCTCAATGCCGATCGCGAGATGAGCCTGCGGCAGATACGGGCGATACCGCATAATGCGATCCTGCAACAATTGGGCTATCCCGTGAACATCATCGCCGGGGTGGGCAGCGCGGCGGAAACCAATATCGAGGAGGTGGGCGCATTGCTTTCGGAAAGCCCGCGCGGTCGCCAGATCATGCGTTTGGTGCGCGCTTCCAACGCGCTTGCGAGCATCAAGACCGTTGCCGCTTTCGGCGAACTGTTCAACTCCGCCTATTGGGCGAGCCGCCCCTATCGCGGGACCGAGCCGCATCTGGCGCAGGCCTGCGAGGCTCTGGCCGAATATCTTATCAAAGACGATCGCAACGGGGTCTTCCGGCGCCTTGCTTCGCGGTTGCGTGTCGATGCGCTCAAGCTCCACCGGCTGTTCGATCTCGTGCCGGACGACGATCCGCATCCCGAACGCGAAAGCGTCCGCCGCGCGATCGGCGTATTGCAGGCCGTGCGACTGGCGCTGCTTCAGCACATGTTTCTCAAGGTGGTTTCGGTACCCGCATTCAGCCGCGCAAACGACATCAGCCGCACCGATGTGCTCGAAATGGTGTTCACCCTGCGTATCGACGAGGCCCTGGCACAGCTTCGCCGTGCCTTTCCCACCAGCTTTCCCCGCAAGGACGATTTCAGGCTCGACGAGCCGGGCGAATATCCGCGCGGCGAAGGCGAAGGATATGCCACGATCCGCAAGAATTTCATCGACCCTATCGAGCAAGCCTACGCGCTGTGTCTGCGGATATCGACCGCGATTGCCAATGAATTCGGTGCGCACGGCTGATTGATATTGGAGTGAAACCGGCGCATTGTCTTCCCGTCCGATGGGGGGAAGTAATGATGGGAAACTTTCTGCTTGGCGTAGGCGCCACGCTGCTGGCGCTCGGCGTGTTTGGTTATCTGGCCTTCCGGCTGTTTCGTCGCGGCCCGCTGACCTTCGCGATCGAGGACTTCTACACGCATGTCGTCGATGGCGATGTCGGCCCCTTCGTTCGCGATGTTCAGGCCGATGTTCCGCATGCGCAGGAATGCCGCCTGGATGACCGCCTGTCCTGCTCGATCCGCGATGCGGTGCAATCGCATAACCAGGCGGGTCGGCCGGATTGCAACGTGCTGCTGCTGTCGGGGGGCGGTCAATGGGGCGCCTATGGTGCCGGTCTGTTCGACACACTCAGCCGCAACAGCGCCAACGAACTGGCGTTGAACGATGTCGGGGTCATCACGGGCATTTCGACCGGGTCGCTTCAGACCTTGATGCTGATGGTGGCGCTCGACCCAAAGCAGACGCCCGAAATGCGCCGCTTTGCGCTCGATCGGCTGGTATGGGGCTATTCGCCGAAACGCGAGAGCGAGGTCGTCAAGCATACCAAGATGATCGGCGTCCCGGTTTACGGTTCCGCTGCGGGCACTGCGCCTTTGCGCAAGCGGATCGCCGAGGCGCTCATGCCAGGCGGCGATACGCGGCTGATCGAAGCGATCGGGGAATCGAGCATCGAAGGTTTCGCCGGTTTCGTCGAGGCGGAACGCGGGGTGTTCCGCTATGCCGATATCAAGGAGCTGGTGAATGCCGCGCCCAATGCCGCAGCAGCGGCAGAGGCTCTGGCGGCGGCGACAATGGCATCTTCGGCCATGCCCGTATTCCACCAGCAATTGCGCATCGCCGGCAGCGACGGAAAAGCACTCGCGCTCTACGATGGCGGGGTTCGCCGCTCCGTTTTCTTCGACCGCGCCATGGCTGCCGTCGACGCCGAAGTGCGCGAGCAGATGAAGGGCCATGCGCTGGCAAAGCTTGCCGACGGCGTCACACAAGATGCTTTCGTAAAGGATTACGAAGCGACGGCACCGAGCGTCTATGTGGTGCGCAACGGCCCCACGGCGCGCAAGCCCGACGCGACGCTCAACACCAAATCGGGTCCGCTCAGAAACGGCCAGCGCGGTTACGATCTGCTCGTCAATGAAAGCGAAATCGGAGCGATCGCAGCGCTCAGGCTCAACAATCCCTACGGCCGCATCATGCTGACCAGCGCGGATCGCTACGATACCTTCCCCAGCGATGTGGGCGAGAACTTCAAGAAGGACGAGATGTTCAAACCCGCCTTCATGGCCCGCCTGCGCGATCTCGGCCGCCACAAGGCAGAACGGCCCGAGGGTCCATGGTGGCCGCTGAGCAAGATCGACCGGGTTTAAGAAGCGTCGCAAAAGCGGCGATCCCGCTGTGCGGCCCGACCCGGACATTTGCTATCAGCCTGTCCTAGGTGGATTACGTATCGCGTTCGGCACAATGCATGGCGAGAGATCTGTGGCTCGGCAGACCTTGCAAGGAAGGCAGCAAAGCATGGCCACCACACCCCCGCGCGAACCGGACCGGATCGATCCCCAGTCGCCGCCCGAAACTCCGGCTCAGCCGGACGAACCGGTTCCGGACCGACAGCCCGAGATCATCCCGACCGAACCCGATTTCGACGAACCCGATCGTAGTCCGGACGAATATCCCCCGGCGACGATTGGAGTTATCTAGTGGCTTAGCAGAAGGGGGATCGGAGGATCGGACAGCATGTCGCGCGTCACGCCTCCGAGCAGCCGCTCGCGAAAGCGCGAACGACCGTAAGCGCCCATGATGACGACCCCCGCCTTGCGTATCTTTGCCGCATCGATGAGCGTCGCGGCAATCGAAGTCTCGCCCTCGCGGGCGAGTTCGGTGATCAGCGGCTCGATATCGTGACGGGCGAGAAATTTCGCTGCCTCAGATGTCGACAAACCCCGCCTGTCAGGGCTCGTCTTTTCTCTTACGGCGAAGATATGGACCTCCGACGCCGCGCTCAGTATCGGCTGCGCCGCCTGAAGGGCGTGGGCGCTTTCCGAAGAGCCATTCCATGCGACGACCGCAGGCGCATCCAGAGCCAAGCCGGTGGCCGATGGGGGGACGACGAGAACCGGAGCCTTTACGCCGACGACTGCTTCGGTGACCAGCCGTGACGGCTGCCTGGCATCCCCGACGGGGTTGCGCGACCCCAAGATCACCATGTCCGACAGCGGCGCCAGATGATCGATCTGATCGACAGCATCGCCTTTCGTGCGGACCCAGTCCCATCGCACCCCTTCGCCCGTCAGACGATTCTCGATCTCTTTCTGGAACCGGTCTGCGTTGGCGCGGAACGAAGCCGCCATGTCCATCGCCAGGGAGAAATAGAGGTCTCCGGGCATGCCGAATTCATAGGGCACGGCCTGGAGGCAGGTGATGTGGCTATCGAAGCGTCGGGCGACGTCGAGAGCGGCCTGGAATCTGGCCTCCATGGCCTCGTCGTCGTGAATATGGAGCAGTATCGAGCGCATGGAACTCTCCCCTTCCGTGACTGTTTCTGTAGCCCGCCTCCTAGGCGGCAGAGGTCTTTGCGAAATTACGCAAATGTCCTGACGGATAGCCTCGGTAGTTTCCGTATTTGCGTCGGTGCGCACGAAGGACACGATTGCGCCAGGTCAGGAGAAGCGGCTGCCATGAGCGACTGGAGTCTTGTGAAGCTGGAGATGGCCCGTTCGGCCGACTATCCGCTTGGTTCTGTCGGTCGGGCCTACCTCATCCGCGTCCCGCTCGATCGGATTGGCATGATCGATGGGGCCGGTGTGGCACGAAACCCGAAAAGAGCAACCGTAAGGCGCTTTTGGCCGAACGAACCGGATCTGTCCGGCTATGTCGTGAAGTGTCGGGACTGCTGGAGTTTTCGCGACGGAGATTTCCCGGGAAGCAAGGGCTGTTTTGCCAGCATGCCTGATCGCTCGATCAGGGCCGACGCGGTTCTGAAGGTCATCGAACGCGACGGCACGAGTTTGCCATTTCGCGTTGCCGAGATTGCCCTGATTTAGTCCTTCCCAGGAATCTCATCCGTTTCTCCGACACCCGCCATGAACGCCACGCGAAGGAGGTCGGAGAGACTGTGCACGTCCAGTTTCGACATCAGGTTGGCGCGGTGGATCTCGACCGTGCGCGGGCTGATTTCGAGATCGTAGCCGATGGTCTTGTTGGGATGGCCCTTGACCAAGCCTTCCAGCACTTCCTTTTCGCGGGTGGTAAGCGGTTTAAGCCGGGCTTGCGCTTCTTCCCTTCTCGTCCGCCATCTGTCGTCGTCGTCAAGACGCCGCCATGCTTCGGTGATCGCGGCAAAAAGTTGGGGCTTGTCGAATGGCTTCTCGATGAAATCGATCGCGCCGGCTTTCATCGCCTTGACCGCCAGTTCGACATCGCCGTGGCCCGTCATGACTACGACCGGAAACGTGATCGCTCGCTTGCGCATTTGCTCCTGCACATCGAGCCCATCGGGACCCGGCATGCGGATGTCGATAACGACGCATCCCGGATCGAGCCGTTCGACTTCGCCGAGCAACTCAGTGCCACTTTCGAACGTCTGGACAGTGTGCCCTGACGTACGGAGCATGAATCCGATGGAACGCCGGATCGACGGGTCGTCATCGACCAGATAGACTGGATAATCAGCCATCCGCATCTCTCAAATCGGCTCTTTTGAGTGTAAATGAGAACTCGGTTCCGCCCAATTCGGATGGGCCGGCCCAGATCTTTCCCCCATGCGCGTTGACGATCGTGTGGCATATGGAAAGACCCAGCCCCATGCCGCTGGACTTTGTGCTGACGAAGGGGTGGAACAGTCTTTCCGCTACGCGCGGATCCAGGCCGGGACCGCTATCGCTGACCGAAACGCGGACCATTCCGTCGCCCTCGCACATGCTGTAGACGCGTATGCGCTTGCTGTCGGTATCCTGCATTGCTTCCAGAGCGTTGCGGATCAGGTTGACCAGGACCTGCTGGATTTGCACGGGGACGACCAGCACCCATTCGCAGTCTGAAGCGAACTGGCTGGAGAAATCCACGTCGCGCCCGTCGCCATCGACCAAAGCGATGGCTGTGGCGGCATTGACGATCCGTCTGAGGCTGTCGATCTCCAGCTCTACATCACCACGCGATATGAAGGTACGCAGCCGCCGTATGATATCGCCTGCACGAAGAGCTTCGTTACGGCATTCGGACACGGCATGTCGCAGGTTCTCCATATCTTCCGGCGAGGGATCGTCGAGAAGATCCATGGCCGCGCCTGCGTAGTTGGCTATCCCCGTCAGCGGTTGGTTGAGCTCGTGAGCAATAGAGTTCGCTAGGCTCCCCATGGATGAAATGCGCGAGACATGGGCGAGATCGGCCTGTAGAGAATGCATGAGCTTTTCGCTCTCCCGCATTTGACTTAGATCCCGAATGAAGCCCGTAAAATGCAAAACCCCCGCGATTTCCACCTCGCCTAGCCCCAGCTCGATTGGGAAAGTGTCGCCGTTGCGGCGGCGCGCGGTCGTGACCCGACCCCTTCCGATAATGCGCTTTTCGCCCGTTTCGAGATAGCGTGCGATATATCCGTCATGCGCCTCGCGATCGGGCGAGGGCATCAGAACGCTGACATTCTCGCCCAGCAATTGCTCTTCACTATATCCGAATATCCGCTCTGCCCCCTTGTTGAAGGATCGGATCGCCCCGGTTCGATCGATTACGACCATTGCGTCGGGAACCACATCGATCAGCGCGTGAAGTTCGTCGATTCGGCGAAACACCTGGCTAGGGACTCCTGGGGTGGATTGATGATTGTTCATGCTGCAGACTTGTAGTTGGGCGACCTTCATTTGGGTGATGGCTAAGCGTCGAGACACAATATCCCGGACCAGGCCCTCCGATAGACGAATTCAGGCGTAAGATACTTACACTATATGGTTGCCCTCCGCGATCCCCAGTACGGTTTACGGTGCCCGTGCCGCGCGCCCTTGCTGAAGCAGGCAAGAATGGCCTGCGTGATCTCGCATGTCCGCGTGGGTGAGGATCGCCATACGGAGGTTTGCGTATCGTGGCCGCCTCCGGACGGATTTATACGGTTTGCACAAATGGCAGAAAGGAGGACCGGAGAATGGCCAAGCAGACAGTCAGAGCCACCGAGCGGCGGCTAGAACCAAGCTTCGCCGAGCGCTTTATCGAGCCTTTCACCCGGATGCGAACGGGGGTAGATCACCTGATGGACGAACTGCCCGCGCGCTGGTCGGCCTTTCAGTTTCCAGCATCGCCTGTCATCGAAATGGCAGAAACCGACACGCTCTATACCATCGATGCGGAAATCCCAGGGGTCGCGAATGGGGATGTCGAGATCCAGGTCGATCGCGACACACTGATCATCAAGGGCGAAAAGAAAGAGAAAAGCCGCGAAGAGCACTGTGACTATGTCATCAGCGAAAGAGCTTATGGCTCCTTCGAGCGGCGCATCTCCCTTCCGCACGATGCGCTGACCGACGAAATTACTGCCGAACAAGAAGCGGGTATGCTGCGTATCGCGATCCCGCGCAGCAAGGACGCAAGATCCGAAAAGCGCAAGATCGAGATCCATTCGAAGAGCGCTTCCTGAATCGGGCTGCCCCCTGTCCCGACCTCCCGTCTATCGGGGCAGCCCGAAGGAGCAAGATGTGCCCCCCACACGACGCTCCACAACGAGGCCCCGGCTCATTGACGAGTCGGGGCTCTTTCTTATCGATGTCGGGGCTGCGATGATCATGTCACCGGAGTTTGAGGCCGATGGAGGAAGGGCAGTTCGACGATGCGAATCGCTGTTTTCAGTACCAAGCCGTATGATGAGGAATTCCTCCTATCCGCCAACACCGAGGCGGGCGCCCCGCACGAGTTGGAGTTCCACCGCGCCCATCTGTCGGAGAAAAGCGCGGCACTGGCGCAAGGTAGCGATGCGATATGCGCCTTCGTGAATGATTGTGCCGACCGTCCGGCGCTGGAGGTGCTGCGCGATGTCGGCGTTCGCCTGATCTGTCTGCGCAGCGCCGGTTTCAACAATGTCGACCTTGCAGCCGCTCGTGATCTCGGCCTCGCCGTAGCGCGGGTCCCTGCCTATTCTCCTCACGCAATCGCGGAACATACCGTTGCGATCCTGCTTTCCCTGGTCCGCAAAATCCACCGATCCTATGCCCGCGTACGCGAGGGCAATTTCTCGCTCGACGGGCTGCTCGGTTTCGATCTTGCAGGTCGCACTGTCGGTGTTGTCGGCACGGGCAAGATCGGGATGTGCGTGGCAAGAATACTCACCGGTTTCGGATGCGAGGTTCTGGGAACCGATCCGCTGCCGAACGGCGATTTCCATGGTCGGTACGTTGCGCTCGACGAGTTGCTCGAGAGCGCCGACATCGTCACTCTCCATTGCCCGCTCACGCCCGAGACCCATCATCTGATCGATGCGCAGGCCCTTTCGCGAATGAAGGACGGGGTCACCATCATCAACACCAGTCGTGGGGCGGTAATCGATACGCAAGCGATCATCGCCGCGCTGAAGACGCGGAAAATCGGTCTGCTCGGACTGGATGTGTACGAAGAAGAGGAGAACATCTTCTTCGAGGATATGTCGCGCCAGGCGATCATGGATGATACTTTCGCGCGGCTCCTGACCTTTCCCAATGTTCTGATTACGGGCCATCAGGGGTTTTTCACCACCGAGGCGCTCGAAGCGATCGCGCGGATAACGATTGCCAATGCCAGTGCTTTCGAGCGGGATGGCAGGCCGCTTCATTCCGCCGGGCTGCGTCCCAGCGACCAAGACTGAGCTTCAAAGTGCCAATCGGCGATATGCGGAGGTTTCCTTAATGCGCCGCCTGTGATCGTGGCTAGCTTGTCTGGTGCACCGATAGCCGAGCGAAGGATCTTTCATGAGCACGACAGGCCTCGAAGTTTTCGACAAGACTCTGCAATCGACACATATCTGGCTCGATGAAATCATGGAGGAGATCGGCCCGGACCGCCATCTGGCCTGGAAGGTGCTCACCACCGTGCTACAGGCACTACGCGACCGCTTGCCCGTGGAACTGGCCGCCCATTTCGGGGCGCAATTGCCGCTTCTGGTCCGGGGAGGCTTCTATGCGGGTTTCGATCCCTCCACGATGCCGACCCGGTGGCATACGGCGGAGGAATTCCGCCAGCATATTGCTGCGAATCTCGCCGATGCCCGCGCGGTCGGGGCGAGCGACGCGATCGATGCCGTCGTCCGGGTTCTCGATCGCCATCTCTCGCCGGGTCAGGTCGGCAAGGTCTATCGGGCTCTGCCCAAGCAGATTCGGGAACTCTGGCCGGATTACGAGGCAAGTGAGACCTGATCGGGAAGGGGCAGCCCGGCGCTCTCCCGCAACTCACGGCGTTGGCAAGGCGCCGACCTCCATCAATATGGACTAATACTGATAGCCCGCGCCGCTTCTCCTTTTCAGGGTCCCGATAAGAACGGCGGCGGCCCATGCCCCGGCGACAAGCGGCATAACTGACAGCAGAGGTACATATCCATCACCGATCCGCAGCAAGGAGCCGACGAACCTTGGTATGCGCTTGACGCCAGGGACGCCCTCAACCGCTTCGCCTCTTCCCGTAACGGCCTTGTGCAGAGCGAAGCCGAGCGGCGGCTGGCATCGCACGGGCCGAACCTGCTGCCCGAGCCCCAGAGGATGGGTCCTCTCCGCATCTTCGCACACCAGTTCACCAGCCCGCTCATCTATCTGCTCATATTCGCGGGGGCGTTATCTCTCCTCATCGGCGATAGGTGGGACGCGGTGTTCATTTTCGGTGTCCTGACGACAAACGCCCTTGTTGGCAGTTATCAGGAATACAAGGCCGATGCCGGCGCGCGCGCGCTGCGCAGCTTGGTGCCGCAAGTCGCCCGCGTGGTGCGTGACGGTGTCGTGCGCGAGATACCGGCGGCTGAGATCGTGTCGGGCGACATCGTCGAACTTGAAAGCGGGATGAAGGTTACGGCCGATATGAGGCTGGTGGAAGCACACGGTCTCCGGATCGACGAAGGTTCCCTGACCGGCGAATCCATGCCCGTGCTGAAAGATGCCGATTTGTCGCTGGAGTCGGAAACCGTAGCCGGGGACCGGCTGACCATGGCACATGCCGGGACCGTCGTCGTGGAAGGGCGCGGGCTTGGTGTCGCAGTGGCAACGGGGGCAGGCACCTTGCTGGCCAATATCGGCTCCATGCTCACCGAAAACGCTCGCGGCGCGGTCGAAACACCCTTGGTCAGACGCATGGCGAAGCTTGCGCGAAGGATAGCCATTGCCACGGTATTCCTGATTCTGGTGCTGGCCGTCCTGCTTGCGCTTCAGGGTGGAGGATGGCGCGAGATTGTGCTGCTGGCCATTGCCCTTGCCGTTGCAGCGATCCCGGAGGGCCTGCCCATTGCAGTGACCGTAGCATTATCCGCAGCCGCCAGCCGTATGGCCCGGCGCAATGTGATCGTGCGGTCGCTGCCAGCCGTGGAAGGACTTGGGTCCTGCACACTCATCGCAACCGACAAGACCGGAACGCTGACCCTCAACAGGCTGACTGTCCATCGCGTGGTTCTGGCCGATGGAACCAGTGTCGAGCGCCAGCAGTGGCTTAATGGAGACGGAAGCGATCGCCTTGGCCAGATCGGTTCGGCGGCCGCGATCTGCAACGAAGCCCATCTGAGCGATACGGGCAGCCCGGTAGGCGATGCAGTGGATGTCGCTCTGCTCGATCTGGCCCGCGAGACCGGGCATGACCCCGAAAACTTGCTTGGAATGGAGCGGCTGGCCATCGTTCCCTACGAGCCTGCGGCCCGCTTCGCTGCCGTCGAAGCTGTATCATCCCAGGGAACCCGCCTTGTGGTAAAAGGGGCGCCGGAAACGGTCCTGCCAATGTGTGCGGAAGTGCCCCCGGGCGCGGTCGAAACTGCCGAGCGGCTTGCCGCCGAGGGGTTCCGGGTCCTGGTACTGGCCTACGCCGATTCGGCGCCATCCGCAGGGCCTATCCACGAACGGCTCCACGGGCTTCGGCTGTTGGGTTTCGTCGGCTTGACCGATCCGCTGCGCTTCGGCGTTGTCGAAGCGGTCGCGCATTGCCGCGAGGCAGGCATTTCGGTGCGAATGATTACTGGCGATCATCCGGCGACGGCCCTCGCCATTGCCAGGCAATTGGGCCTGGATGTCCATCCAGGCGAGGTCGTGACCGGGGCTCAGCTTGCGGGGCTGGATAGCAAGAGCGAAGCTTTCGATCGGACGATCGGCGATGCGGAAATCTTCGCGAGAATCGAGCCTGCGCAGAAGCTGGCGATCGTGAAAGGCCTGCAACGCAACCACCATATCGTCGCCGTTACGGGGGATGGTGTGAACGATGGCCCCGCATTGCACGCGGCGGACATCGGCGTTGCCATGGGCAAGGGCGGTACGGATGTTGCGCGTGCAGCCTCCGACCTGGTCATCGCGGACGACAATTTCGCCACCATCTTGTCCGGAATCGAGGAAGGGCGCGTTACCTTCCTCAACATTCGCAAGATCGTGATCTTCATGCTGGCGACGGGGCTTGCCGAAATCCTCATGTTCATCGGCGCCCTGGGCTTTGGGCTGCCGATGCCGCTCACTCCCGTGCAGCTTCTCTGGCTCAATCTTGTCACCAATGGCATTCAGGATGTTACGCTGGGGTTCGGCAAGGGAGAGGGGGATGAATTGCAGAGACCCCCGCGGCGGAAGCTGGTCACGCTGATCGATATCGATGCCATCATACTGATGTTGCCGGGAACCCTCGTGATGACCGCAGCCGCGATATGGGTCATGGCAGGCCATCTAGCCGCGGGAGAAAGCGTCGCGGAGGCACGTAACGCCGTCCTGTTCATCGTGGTGCTGTTCCAGAACGCTTTCCTGCTCACCGTTCGCAACCTCCATCGGCCCTTTTGGAGGTGGCATGCGCCGGAAAACGGATGGCTGTTCGCGGGGCTGGGCAGCGCGTTGATGCTGCATGTCGCTGCCCAGCATCTGCCGCTGTCCCAGACATTGCTCGGCATCAGTCCCGTCGGCACCGATGTCGTCGTGCAGGGCCTTCTTGCCGCCTCGGCCGTCCTGCTTTCCACCGAAGCGGCGAAATGGTGGATCAATCGTACGCGTCGTGCCCGGTCGAGCGGTACATTACTTATGGAGCGCGGCTGCGATGGCGCCGACGATGCGGGCCGATCCAATATCCTGAGGAGAGAATAGATGGCCCGGTTCTTCAGACAGGCAATGGCGGCGCTGGTCGGGGTGGGTCTGCTTGCGACGGCAGCTTGTACCTACAGCAGCACGCCATACCAGCCGATTTCTTCGGCCAACCGTGTGTCGGGCGGCTATAGCGATGAACAACTGGGCGAATATCGCTTTCGGGTGTCGTTTGCAGGCAATTCGCTGACCTCGCGCGAACAGGTCGAAAGTTACTTGTTGTTCCGCGCCGCCGAACTGACACTGGAGCAGGGGCACACCTGGTTCGTGATCGAGGATCGTGTCATCGAGCACGAGGTCGAACGCAGCTTCCGGCGCGATCCGCTATACGATCCCTGGTATCGATCCTATTATGGCTATTGGCGTCCATACTGGCGGTATTACGGGCCGCGCGGCTGGCAGGCCTGGTATCCTTATCACGGCCATTCCTTTTGGACCGATCATGTCGATATCCGCGAAGTCGATCGGTTTGAGGCAATTGCCGAAATCCGCCTCGGAGATGGTCCTATGCCGAACGGCAATTTGCGCGCCTTCGACGCGCGCGAAGTGATTGCGCGGATCGGGCCGCGGGTGAAGTATCCGGGACAGGATTAGGCGCGCGGAGAAACGCGCGTACCGTCCTCGATATTACCCGACGGATTGAGGACGACGCGCTCGCCCACTTTCAAACCGTCGCGAACTTCGGCAAAGTCATCATTGAGGTGACCGATCGCGACATCGCGCCGCCGTGCCCTGCCATCGGCTTCGACGAAGACCTGCCAGCCGCCTTCCGATCCCCGGAACAAAGCGCCGACGGGAACCCGCACCACCGCGTCTTCGCGCCACAGGATGACCGTGGCATCGATCTGGTAGCCATGGCCGAGGGGCGCGATCTGTCGGGCGGCATCGGGCGCGAAATCGATGATGACATTGACGCGTTGTTCTTCGATCCCGAGCGCGGATATCTTGAGCCTGCCGAAAGGTTCGATCCGGCGCACCCGACCGGGCAGGGCATCCTCGCCACCCCACCGTGTGATCTTCACTGCATCGCCGGGCTTGATTTGCGCAGCCTCGCGCGACAGCAGATCGGCGACCACCTCGATCCGCGCCGGATCGCCGATTTCGACCAGCGCGGTTCCCTGCGCCACGACTCCTTCGCTTTCGACAAGCCGCCGAAGCAAGACCCCGCTTTCCGGCGAGCGTACCGCCACTGTACCACCCGACGGCAGGCCAGAGGCGGCGGGTTCGGATAGCTGGCTCTGCAACCGCTTGGTTTCGGCACGGATGCGTGCCAGTTCGCTGCTCGCCGTGGCAGCCGCGGCCCGCCGCGCGTCGAGGTCCGACCGGGGCAGAAAACCCCGCTCGGCCAAGGCCTCCGCGCGCTCCAGATCGGCCTTCGCCAGCCGCAGGGTAGCGGCCGCGCTCGCCTCGCCAGCGCGCGACGCGGCAATCGCATTGCCGATTTCCAGCCGTGTCCGCCGGTCGAGCGGCGTCGACGGAATTCCCGACATGCGGGCGATCACGGTCTGGCCCGCAACGACCTCGTCGCCGGGATCCAGCTCTATCCGCGTGACATATCCCGTGACCGGTGCCGTGACGGTGTAGAGATCGTGCACGCGGGTTACCCCGTCATCGGTCAGGCCCACCTCCATCGGCCCTTCGCTGACCGTGCCGAGATCGACGGCCTCCGCTTCGGGCCAGAAGCTATAGGCGAGCCCGGCTACCAGCAGCGCCGTGATGATGATGGCCCAGCGCCAGTTCTTGATCCGGTCCCACATCAGTCGCGCGCCTTCAATACACGGACCATGTCGAGCCGGGCGACCCGGCGGGCGACGATCAATGCCGTCGCGCTGGCCGCGGCCAGCACTACCAGCGCGGCGAACCCGTAGCTCGACCGGTCGGGGGCGAAGGGAAGGCGGAAGAGATCGGAACTGAACATCGCAACCATCAATTGGGCCAGAAGATAGCCGGTCAGGCACCCGACGGGTACCGCGACAACGACGAGCAGGGCGAGTTCTCCGAGCAGAACGATGCCGACTTCGCTGCGATGGTATCCCAGCACGCGCATGGTGGCGAGCTCGTGCGCCCGCTCGGAAAAGAGAATGCGTGCGCTGTTATATACGACGCCGACCGCGATGGCGGCTGCGAACGCGATATAGAAACCCATCATCACCATGATGTTCTCCTCGATGATTTCTTCGAAAAGCTGCATCGCCGCATCGCGTTCGGTGATCCCGAGGACCAGCGGCATATCGCTGAGTTCGGTTATCAACTGGTCGCGATAGAGCGGATCGATCAGCAGATTGGCGCTGCCCACCGGAGTCCCGTCGCGTGTCAGGCGGGACAGCGCCTCGTTTCGCGCATAGGCCCGTGTACCGATCAGTTCGTCGATAATGCTCGCCACGGTCAATGTCGTCTTGGTCTGGCGCCCGCCGAGCAGTTCCACTTCCGCCCTGTCTCCGGGTGCGAGGTCGAGCTTTTTCGCGAGGGAGCGGCTCAACATCAGGCCGGAAGCCGGCAACGGAACCTCGAAGCCGTTCGCATCGACTCGCGCGGAAAGGCGGTCGTCGATTTCTGCCGCCTCGATCCCGACCCGTTCCGAGAGTGCACCGTTGCGCATGACCACCGGGACCGCACGGGCCGGTTCCACTCTCAGGACACCGGGCATCGAGGCCAGTTCGAAGAGAACCTTTTCGTTCTGCGGTTCGATGAAGGCGACGGAGATGTCCTGCCGCTGCGCCCGGAAGAAATAATTGTCGAGCATGGCACGCGAACCGTCGATGAACTGGATCGTCGCGAAAAGCAGGGCAAGGGAAAGAGCCACGCCCGATACAGTCACCGCCGAGCGTCCCGGCCAGCGTGCGATGTGGCGTATGATCATGTTACCCACAGCCGATATGCCCGCCCACTGGCCGAATTTCTCCACCAGGCCTGCGCGATAGATGGGCGGTGGCGGCGCCGACATGGCGACCGCCGGAGTCAGCGCTGCGGCAGCCCGCACCCCGCCGATGGCACCGATCCCGGCCGACCCGAATGCCAGCGCGGCGCCGGTCGCGAACACATTGGGCGCAACCTGATAGTAGAGGAATGGAAAGCGATAATATTCGGCATATTGCTCGGTCATGGACAGCCCCATCCACCAGCCGAGCGCGGAACCCATGAGAATGCCGATCAGGGCCACGGCAATGGCGAATTTCAGATAGTGCCAGCCGATTGCCCAGTTGCCGTAGCCGAAAGCCTTCATCAGCCCGATTTCCTCGCGCTCCGTGCGGATCGTCCGGCCGAGCACGACATAGACGAGGAAGGTGGAGACCAGCAGGAAGATCGGCGGGATGATCGTGGTCATTGCCTCGAGCTGGTCGAGTTCGCTGGTCAGGAAGGCGTTCGACATGTGGTCTTCGCGGCCGACTGCGCCGGTCCCGCCATATTGCGCGACGATGGCATCGACGTGCCGGACGACCTCGTCCTCGCTCGCTCCGCGTTCGAGCTTCAGCGACAGGGCGTTGATCGCGCCCGTGCGGCCCGAAGCGGCCTCGAGCGCTTTCTCCCCCATCCAGAAAATGCCGTAGCGACTGGCATCGGGGATCAGCTCTCCCGGTGCGATCGACCAGATGTAATCTGGCGCGAGGCCGATGCCGACCACTTCGAGCCGTGTCCGGCTGCCATAGACGACAGCATCGATCCGGGCGCCCAGTTCGAGATCATTGGCATCGGCAAACGCCTTGTCGATCACGACCTCGCTGGCCTTGTCGATCACCGGTCCGCGGCCTTCCGCCAGGACCAGCCTGTTGAGCTTGCTTTCGCCGCCCGCTCCGACCGAATTGATCAGCGCGCGGACCGGTTCGATCCGGTCGGCGAATTCCAGCGTGGCGAATTGTTCGATCCGGCCTTCGGCGATGGCTACCCCTTCGACCGCTTCGATCCGCTGCACTATGCTGCGCGGCGCCCGGGTCATGCTGACGAAGATATCGCCATATTGATTGCGATCGTAATAGGCATCGCGGGTCTGAGTCAGCGAGTGGTGCACACCCATTGCCATGACGAACGTCGCCATCGCGGCACCGATCACCAGCCCAATCGCGAGCGCCTGTCCGCGCAGGCGCCACAGATCGCGCAGGAGCTTGGTATCCAGCGCCCTCACCACGTCATCTCCGAGGCCGAAATTCGGTTTTCATTGGTTTCGATCGACGCGATCTGCCCATCGAGGAAGTTGAAGACCCGGTCGGCCATGGCGGCGATGCCGGCATTGTGGGTGATCAGGATCAAGGTGGTGCCGAGTTCGCGATTGGCCTCTGCCAGCGTCTCCAGAACCCTGACGCCGGTCGCGCTGTCCAACGCTCCGGTGGGTTCGTCGCACAGCAGGACTCCCGGCCGTTTCGCAACCGCCCGGGCAACCGCGACGCGCTGTTGTTCGCCGCCCGACAGTTGGGCCGGGAAATGATGGCGCCGGTCCCCAGACCGACCAGTTCCAGCGCTTCCTTTGCCGACATGGGATTTTCCGCGATGTCGGTTACCAGCCGCACGTTCTCTTCTGCGGTCAGGCTGGGAATGAGATTGTAGAATTGGAAGATGAAACCGATGCTGGACCGGCGAAAACGGGTAAGGTCGGCTTCGTCCAGCGCGGTGAGTTCGGTGTCGCGATACCACAGCGTGCCGGAGGTGGGCCGGTCCA
>MDTE01191298.1_pt1 | contig 25865 bp, 25 predicted proteins | sample 811231 | NCBI WGS metagenome assembly MDTE01 (sample SAMN05326651, study PRJNA326480) | marine metagenome | isolation source: seawater | place: Indian Ocean: Red Sea | collected 2010
GTATTTTTTTTTGATCCAAAATTCCATGGTCCAGAATATTTTACAGGATTTTTAAATAAATTATAACCGAGCACAAGATATCCATTCAAGGGTTCTAAAACATGTTGCCATGGTCTATTAAAATGAGGTCTTCTCAGATAAATCAATTTATTTTTAATTATCCACTTTATGCAGTCAGGAATAAGTCTGTTAGGAGACCAATCACCTCCTCCAATTACATTTCCTGCTCTTCCTGTAGCTAGACCTTTTTTGTTTTTTAGGTAAAAACTTTCTAAGTAACTTTTTACTATTATTTCAGCATTCGCTTTTGATGCACTGTAAGGATCAGATCCTCCTAGTTTATCATTTTCTTTGAAACCTTTAGTGGAAAAATTATTTTCATAGCATTTATCGGAAGTTATGCAAATAATCGATTTTACAAATTTAAGATTTTTACAAATCTCTACTATATTGAGAGTCCCGATTGAATTTACTATTATTGTTTCCTCTGGTTTTTTATAGCCTTCAGAGATAATTGGTTGTGCTGCTAAATGAAAAATCAAATTTGGTTTAAATTTTTTAATAAGTTTTTCCAATTTTTTTTTTTCTCTAATATCAAAATATTGAATTTTTATTTTTTTCTTTAAATTTAATTGTTTAAACAAGTTATCATTTTTATTAGGTTTTCTTCCCACGCCAACTATATTTGCTTTCAATAAATATAGCCAATATGCCAACCATGCCCCTTTAAAACCAGTAGCTCCAGTAATTAAAATCTTTTTATTTTTATAGAAATTTTTTACCAATTTTTCCATGGTGCTTTTTTTTTTTTCCATAATTCATTTAATATTTTTTTTTCTCTCATATTATCCATGCATTGCCAAAAATCTCTGTGTTTAAAAGCATTAAACTTATTTTTTTTCACCATATTAGTGAAAGTTTTTTCTTCTAAAACTGTATTATTGCCAGAAGGAATGTGATTAAAAATTTTTTTATTAAATACAAAAAAACCACCGCTAATCCAATTTGTCTTTGTTTTTGATTTTTCCCTAAAATCTTTTACTTTTTTATTTTTAATTTTTAGTTCACCAAATCTTAATGGAGGGTTTACTGCTGTAACTGTAATCATTGGTTTTTTTTTGATATGAAATCTTAAAAGTTGATTTATATTTACGTTGCATAATCCATCACCATATGTAAGCATAAAATTTTCTTCTTCAATTAAGTTTTTTTTTAATTTAAGCAATCTAGAACCTGTCTGAGATTTTAGGCCTGTCTTAACGAATTGTATATTAAAATTTTCTTTGTTATTTTTTTTAAAATATTCTTCTATCATTTTTCCTTTATAACCTAAAGCCAGTACAAAATTATTAATATTGAAAGATTTGTAGTATTTCATGATATGCCAAAGAATTGGCTTGTTACCAATTTCTACAAGAGGTTTTGGTTTTATTTTAGTTTCTTCTGATAATCTTGAACCTAACCCACCACAAAGTATAACAACTTTCATATAATTTTTGATTTTTTAATATTATAATCTTTATCACTTAATCTTAGAATTTGTCTTTTTTTTGTTAATCTATATTTATATATAAATTCATCAATTTTATGTGGAATTATGTTATGCCATAATTTTTTTGTATAAACATCTAAAATTGGAAGAGCTGTAAAATGTAATGCATGTTTTTTACTTTCGAGATATTGAATAAAAGCTGAAGTTGGACCTAAATGATAAGAAAAATTTTTTTTTATAGTTTCATCAAAATTTATTTTGTTTATTTTCATTAATTTATTGATCTTTTTTTCAAGATTAATTTGTTTTTTATTATTCATCATTTGGGGATGTTTTTTTACAATAATTTTTGGTATCTTTTTTTTTTGATTTTGTAAAAAGTTTTTAAAAGCTTTTAATAAATTCACATTATCAATAAAATACATTGCAAAAAATAATGAATTTTCTAAATCATTTTTTATTTTTTTTTTAATTCTTATAGAATCTATGACTTTAAGTTGCGTTTTTTTCCATCCAAGATGCTTGTAAAATAATTTTTTTTGAGCATTTCCTGATAGAAATAAATAATCCGGTGAACCATCTTTTTTAATAAAATTTAATGGCAAGGCTGGCAGCATGGAATGTATAAATCCAAAGGTCAAAATATCTTTGTTTTTTTTTTTTTAAATTCTTAATTAAATAATTTTGAAACGGTTGACCTTCATATGGAATAACTATTTTATTAATTTTATTTTTACTAATTAATTTATTTAAGTTTTGATTTACAATTTCTGCAAAAACTGTTTGAACTGATAAATAGTGAAGTATTTTTTTAAATGAAAAATTATTTTTTAAAATAGTTTTAAAAATTTCTTTTATAAAAAAAACAAAATTTATCTGTTTTCTGTTAAATAACAAAACTACATTTTTTGGAATATAATTTGGAACAATACTGTCTAAATATATCACAAAAAAAATTGTATCCTTTAGCTTGTTTGATGAAATATTAGTAAATTTGTCATGAAATAAATTTTTTTTGAAATCTGATTTATTTCCCCACGTAATTATAATTTTTTTATAATTTATTTTTTTATTGTTTATTAAAGTAAAATTTGAATAATAAATTATAGATATTATATGCTGAAAAAATAATGAAACAGATTTTTTTATGTAATCTTTCTCTTTAAGCCAAAAAAGAATTTTCGCAAAACCTGGGGTTGGTGAATAAGTATTAAGATAACAAAGAGAGCTTTTGCTTGTATCAATGCCTTTATTCTTAACCTCTTCTAAATATTTTTTTGTTTTATCAATTAAAAAGAGTTGTTTCTTTTCGATGAGATCAATCATTTAAATTAAGTTAAAAAGTATAAATTTTATTCTCCACCTGAAATATTAATTAACTGGTTGTGAATTAAGGTATTATTTTCAGATGATAAAAAATATATTTTTTTTGCGACTTCAGTTGTATTTGCAACCCTTTTAATTGGTATAAGTTTGGCTCTAGATCTTAAATTTTTAGAAGGTATTTTTTTATGAAATTTTGTATTTGTTACACCAATCTGCAAAGTGTTATAAATTATATGTCTTGAATAATCTTTTTTAAAAATTCCTGGAATAAACTCATTCATAAATTTTGATAAGGAATAATAGTAAGTGCCTTTCCCACCACCAAATTTAGTTCCAATTGAGCTTGAAACTAAAATTCTTCCCCATTTATTTTTAATCATATTGCTCAATAAATGATTAATGAAAAAAATATTAGAAATAAAATTTACATTTAAATGATCGTACAAATCTTTTAATACTATCTTTTGGAAACTAGATTTTTTTACATATCCAGTCAAAGAAACAAAGCTACTTATTTTAGAAAAAATTTTTTTGTTTCTAGCTAAATTTTTTTTAAGATTATAAATATTTTTTAAATCAATTTTGATAAGACTAAGATTTTTATCATATTCTTTTTTGAGTTTATTCAATTTTTTTGAATTATTATTAAAATGAGCCACAACCTCCCACTTATTTTTTAAGAATATTTTAACCACCTCACAACCAATATCTGAACTTGCTCCTAGTATAAAAATTTTTTTATTCATAATTTGTTTATTTAAAGTAACTGGAATTTTTTTCACCCATAAATGTTCCTTCTACATCACATACATTACAAGGTTGAAAATTTCTATTAGAATTATTTAACATCTTTCTAATCTTCATAAATTTTTTGCTAAACCAAATATCAATTAATTTTTTTTCTTTTAAGTTTCCTAAAATTATTTTTTTACCCCAATCATGAGGACACATTAAAACATCACCCTGATAATCTAAAAAAAAAGTGTAGGAAGGAATAAAACAAGGTTTTTCTAAGGGACTTTTTAAACTTTCAATTTTGTACTCTGCATTTTCCATCAAGCCTGATCTATTACTTAATGTAATTCCAAAATCCTGATCTTCTGACAAGTATCTATGTCTAATTATAAATTGATCATGGCTCAATTTTGCTTCATTACATAATGATTCAAATTTAATTGCGTCCTCTTTTCCATCATAAACACTTATTAATATTTTGTTTAATCCACTCAAAAATAATTTTTTCAATCTTGATAAATTTAAAGGGTCACCATTGGTTACCATTTCAATATTACAATTTGGAACATGTTTTCTAGCCATGTTAATTAAATTGAATATATTTTTATCAATCATTGGCTCTACAAACCCACTATATCTTAAAGTTCCTGAATAATTAAGTTTATTAAGTTCTTTACAAAGTTTTAAATGTAAATCGTCAGAAATAAATTCTTTCTTATCAATAAACCCAGGTGAACTTCTTGGACAAAAAGAACACTTCCTATTACATGTGCCTGACTCACTTATCTCGATTTCGGTTGGCAATGGAAGAGATTTTAAACCCTCATATTTATAAAACTGAATTCTATTCTCAACAGTTTTAGATTTGTTTTTTAAATTTGTATCAATAAATTTTTTCATATTTTTTTTTCAACAATTTTTCAGCTTTTTTTACATCAGATATTTCATCCACAGCTACTGAATTTGAATCTAATTGAACCATTTTAATTTTTTTGTTTAAATCAAAAAATCTCAAAATTTCGATATCTTCTTTTTTTTCTAAAGAACTTTTTCTTTTCTTTTTATAAAACATTCTAAGTTCATCTCTATTAAATGCATAAATGCAGACTTGTTTATAAAATATTTTATTTTTATTGTTTTTTTTTGACCCTGGTATGACTGATCTTGAAATATAAATTAACTCTTTTTTTTTCATTCATCACTACTTTTGGTAAATTTATATTTTTTGGATCATCAAATTTTTGAAGTTTATCATATCCACAAACAACATGATTTTTATTTTTTAATTTTACTCGAATTACTTTTTTGATATCATTTGGATTAATTGTTGGTTCATCACCCTGTACATTTATAAAAATTTTTGACTTAATTTTCAAAGCAGCCTCAGCAACTCTATCTGTTCCAGTAAGACATGATTTAGATGTCATAATTGTGTTATAGCCTGCGTTTTTTACAATGGAAGAAATTTTTTTATTATCAGTAGCAATATACAAATTTTTTTTGCCAGAAACTTTTGCACAAATATCAGCTACCCTTAACACCATTTCTCTGCCTAAAATTTTAACCAGTGGTTTTCCTTTGTATCTCTTAGAGCCAAATCTTGCAGGTATAATTATTATAGGTTTCAAATTTATTTGATAATATAATTTGTCTTAGTTAATGAATATAAAAATTTATATTTAAATTGTTTTTTAAAAATATTCAATATTTCTTGTGTTTTATCACTATATGGATCATCTTTTTTATACCCATCAAATCCTGCTAAAAAAATCTTTCTTATATTTCCTGCTAATCCAACAGAAATTGAATACGCTATTATCAATGGCTCTGGAAGAGTACATCTTGAATCATTAATTTTTATAGAGCTTCGCCTGTTTATTTTTAAACCAAAGTTGAGAATTTTTTTATTAGATTTTTTTAAGTTGTTAAGAATTTTTCTTGGTAAATTTGTTGTTGGCATAATTAAAGTATCTTTATTTTTTTTATGAAATATTGAGTCTGTAATCAATCTATATGGATGACATGCTATTCTATAAAATTTATCAACATTAAAAGAGTTTTTTACTGTATTGGTATAAAAAATTTCCATATCACCTTTTTCTAAAAATTTTTGAATCTTATTTTTTTCTTTATTAATACTTTCACCAGGCCCGATTATGATAAGTTTTTTTGATTTTAAAATATTTCTAGGTTTAAATTCTCTATATTTATTTTTTTCATAAAAATTATTGATAAAATAAAGATTTAATGGATTAAATTTTTTAACATTTAATTTTGAAAGTTCTTTAATTAATAAGAAAATATTTTTTTTCTTATTTTTTTTATTTGTTAATATTTCTTGAACATAAGTCGGGTGAATTTTCTTTAGACCTGAATAATGATAATACTTATTTGTACCCCAACCATACCTTTTTTTTAAAATTTTAAAAATTTTTATAATTGAACTATTGATAGTTTTTGTTCCATGGATGTACTTATTTTGATTATTCAATTTTTTTATTAATTCTTCAGTTTTAACATTCCCAGGACCCCTTCCCATTCCTTGAATAGTGGAGTCAACCCAGTTAGCTCCACTATCTAAAGCTTTCAAACTATTAGTGAGAGCTAATTTCAAATTATCATGAGCGTGAATTCCTAAATCTCCTTTCCAATAATTTTTAAAAATTTTATAAATTTTTTTTATATCCTTAGGTTTTAGACAACCAAGACTATCAGCAAGATAAATGATATCTACTTTATTTCTTTTAAAAAAATTACAATATTTTTTAATATTTTTTATTTTTATTTCTGATACTTGCATAATATTTACCGCAACTAAATATCCTTCTCTTTTAAGCCAATTAATTTGATTATTTATTTTTAATATGTCATCTAAATGAGTGGCCAATCTTACAAATTTAATTTTCTGTTTTGAATTTTTTGTAAAAAATTTTTTAATTGTATTTTTTTTACGAGATTTTTTTGATAAAAATTCACTTGAATTAATCATTATACCCAAATTTATATTTTTTGGTATTTTAAGAGAGTTTAAAAATTTATCGTCTGAATAACCAGTTAAACCAACTTTATTATCATTGATGAGGGATCTAAAACCTATTTCAATATTTTTAATATTCGATTTATTTAGTGTTTTTAAATATTGATTAATTATTGGCGATGAAAAATTCCAATTATTATAGTAACCACCATCTCTTAAAGTGCAATCCAATATATTGATTTTTTTTTGCATGTGAATAAAAGTTATTTAATTTAATCTCAAACAGAGTATCAATTTTTTATTAATTCTTCCAAATTTATATTTGCTTTTTTAATAGAGTTATCAATATTTAATTTACACCAAATCACAAAATTAACTAAGCCAAATAATATATCCATATCTTTTTTTTTATCGAAATTAAAAATGAAATGAGATAGTTTTTTATTAAAAAATACTGGTAAAAATTTTTTAAAATATTTTTTATTTTTTTTAACGAATAAAAGAAGATTTTCATATTCAATTTGTTTGTATAAATATCCGATGTTTAAAGAAGGACCGCTTTTCGCTTTATCTAGAATTTTTTTTGGCAATATATTCTTTGCAAACTTTTTCAGTAAACCCTTATCTCCAAATTCTCTTTTTTGTTTATCATTTATACTCATCATTGTTTTTACTACTTTATAATCATAAAATGGTGATCTATTCTCAATCGAATTATACATTGTGCTTAAATCGATTTTATGATGTTGTTCAACACCAAAAATTTTCATTGTTAATAAATTAAATCTATTAAAGAAATCAAAATTTTTTATCTTATTTGTTTTATTATAAAAGTATTTATTTAATCTAAACATTTTACGTTTTATAAAGTTATTTTCAGGTAGAAAAAATTTGCCATACTTATTATCCCAAGATTTTAAGTGCCACGATAAAGGACAATTTACTACATTAAGAATATTTTTGAGTTTATTTAAAAATTTTGATGAATAAATCAAATTATAGATTTGCTCCAAAAATTTAATTCTTTTATCAAAAATTTGTTGTAAAAAAAATTTAGGAATTTTTCTAATTTGATATTGCCATGGATAACCTCCAAAAAGTTCATCACCTCCATTTCCAGTTAAAATAACTTTGATTTTTTTTTTCTTTGCTATATCAGATAAAAAATAAAGAACTAAAATTGAACTATCAAATAAAATACTATCAAAATTATCTATAATTTTTACTATATTTTTATTAAAAAAAATGTAATTAAAATCTGATTTGATAAATTCATATTTAGACTTATCAAAATTAATATTAACATCTGTCGTGTTTTTTTCTTTTTGAAATTTGCCTGGAATGTTGCAGTATAATAAAGTGATTTTATTTTTAAAATTTTTCATTCTTTTAAATAAGAAGTTTGAATCCAGACCTCCACTTATAAATAATCCAACTTTAACATCACTTCTTAGCCTTAATTTTAAAGAGTTATCAAAATTCTTTAGAAAAGAATATTTTGCATGGTCAAAATCATAATTGTTAATCAAATTTTTGTTTAATTCTAAATTATACCATTGTTGCTCTGTTATTTTATTTTTTCTCACTTCCAATAAACACCCTGGTTTTACGGAAAATAGATTTTTATATAATGTAAGTGGTTGGGGTAAAAAACCACATCTAAAATTAATTTCTAAGTTTTTTTTATCTACTTCTAAATTTATTATTTTTTTTAAAGCTTTTATTTCGGAAGAAAAAAAAATTTTTTTATCAATTTGAATATAAAATAATGGCTTTTCTCCATATCTATCTCTAATCAAGTACATACAATTTTTTTTTTCATCAATTATAACAATAGAAAACATTCCATTTAGTTTGTTAAGAAATTTTATTCCATATTTTTTGTACAAAAACGGAACAATCTCAACATCTGATTTAGTCTTAGGATTAAAATCTTTTTCTTTTTTAATTAATTCAAGATAATTGAAAATCTCACCATTAAGAAAAACTAATACGCCATCTTTTTTAAAAGGCTGCATTGATCTTTTATTTAAATCAATAATGGCTAATCTATTAAAACCGATTGACCAATTTTTTCCAATTGTAATTTTAGTATCATCAGGTCCTCTATGTTCAATTGATTTTGTTGCAATTTTTAATTTATTTTTAGAGATTTTAATATTATAACTTCCTATAAAACCACACATTTGATTATTATTTATCTTCTTATAAAATTTATTTTTGTTGATTAAAAGGGGAATTTCATAGTACAGAAAATATAGTAAAATTATAGTTAAAACAATGAATTATTTTTTTGGATTAAAAACAGACTTGTTAATGTCAGAAATTCAAATACCAAAATTTCAAAATAAAATACAAAAACCATTAAATATTTTTCTATATGAATTAACTATTAAAAATAACTTATGGCAAATTAAAAAAATAAATAATTGTGAAAATAATGAGAATTTTTTTATTTTGAAAGAAGGCTTTATAGATAATGAAAAGATATTTTTCATTTCACAAGAAAAAGATATGGATTCTTTATCTATTAAAGAACTCAAAAATTTTGATAATTTTACCAACACTTGGCCAGCATATAGGTCAAATTTCAGAATTTTTTTAAAGAATGGAGGTTTTTCCTCATATCAATCTGAGTACCCCTATACAATGATTGAGAAAAAAGGAAATATTTTAAGTCCTATAAGTGTTTTATTAAATAAAAACGCAGAAAAAAATTTTATTTTCATAAAAAATATTTATAAAAAACCAATTATTAAAAATTTTCAAGGTTTCATTGTAAATATTAAAAAAAAAATAATTTTAAAAAAATTTAATCTTAAAACAAATTATTCTAATATAATAATAGTTGATAATAATTTGATAGAACCTGAAAATTATTTATTTACAAATGAATTTTTAGGAGTTCCAATGTTTATAACAATTAATAAAAATCATATTTCTTTTGAGCATACTCATCCACCTCACGAGTATATTTTAAGTAAAAATAGATTTGAAATAATTACAAAACTAAAAAATGAAATTTATGAAATTGTTAATTAAAGAATTCTTAATTTCTTTTAAAAATTTTTTTTTTCTTAAGAAAAAACCATTTGATTTAACAAATGTCTCAAATGTTTCAATTAGTGACGCGTTTGCATGGAGAACCGATAATAATTATGTTACCAAATTTAAATTTACAGATTTATTAGGATTATTTTATAAAATCCAAAATTCAAAAGTTGAAATACTTATTTTTTCTAAAAACTTTGATCTTCTCAAAAAAATAGATTTAGAAAATATTAATCTATCAAATGAAATTTTAATTGATGAAAAATTGCTTGGTGGAATAAAAGATTATGGTACTTTTTATATTTATCACACTACAGATAAAATGGATGTTAAAGATAATATTATTTCTAATAGATGTTACATTGGATATTCAAAAGATAATAATTTATTTTCTTTTGTGCATGGAAATACTTTGGTCAATTACAAAAAATTAACAAAAGAAAAATCATTTTCAGAAAATATTTCAAATACCAGTTTGTTTTCAAACCAAAATTACAAAATTCAAAAATTTTTTTGTAAATTCGATAAAAGTGAATTTTTTTTCGCAAATCCTACTTCAAAAACAATAAAAATATATATTGATGAAAAAAAAATATATTTGAAGAAAGGATGTTGTGTTTTAATAGATAATTCAAGAAATAAAATAATTCAATTTAGATCCAATTGTTTGTTTTTAAGACCAACTGTATTTTCTTATAAAGATGAATATATTGATGTTCATCACGCTTAATTTTTTTTCAAAAAGTTAATTAACTTCAGTTTTCCATTGATTATTTTAAATACCTTATCACAATATTTAAAATTTTCTTCATTATGACTTATAATTAAAATAGTTTTATTTTTTATTCTCAAAAGAGAAGATATAATTTTTTTTTCTGAATTTGAGTCTATAGCGTTGGTCGCTTCATCAAAAATCAAAATTTCTTTTTCTGCATATAGTGCTCTAGATATTGCTAATCTTTGCATCTGCCCTGATGAAATTAAATTACCACCATCTCCAATAATAGAGTTTATTCCGTTTTTCCTTTTTTTTATTAATGAATTTAAATCTGAGACATTTATCACATAATTTAATTTTTTTTTGTCAAATTTGGAGCCCAATAATATATTGTTTAAGATACTGTCATTTATTAGAAGAGGTCTATTAGAGATAATGGCCACTTCATTTATCCAATTAAAATCAATAACATTTTTATTATCACACAGAACTTCCCCTTTAGTAGGTTGATGCAGACCTGCTAAAATATCAGTTAATGTTGATTTACCTGATCCATTTTCACCTTGTATGCCCACAATACTATTTTTTTTGATAACCAAATTAAGATTTGAGAAAATTTTTTTAGTTGAGTTTTGATACTCAAAAGAGATATTTTTAAGTCTTAGCTCTTTCAAAAATTTTATATTTTTTATTTTTTGAGTCTTTATTTCTTTAATTTCAAATTTTAAATTTGAGTTTAATTTCGCTACAGATTTTTGTGAAAATTTTATTTGCTGGATTGAAGCTAAAATCTTATTAATTGAGGGCATAATCCTAATTAAAAGAACAAAAAATGAGGCTAAATAGGGAAAATATTTAATTTTTTGTTCTTCAACTAATTCTGAAGATAATATAACTAAAGTTAAGAACAATAATATAAAAGAAAATTCTAAAAAAATTCTAGGTAATTGAGAAAATATTCCTAGAAATTTGTTAGCTTCATTAAATTTATTCTCAAATATAAAAAATTTATCATAAAAAAGTCTTTTTTTATCAAATATTATTATGTCTTTCATAGAAATGATTATTTCATTTAAAAATTGAATTCTTTTATTGTCACTGAACCATCTTATTTTTCCTTTTGGGTAGATATAAGTTCTTACAAAAAATCTATAATAAATATAAATTATCATAAAAATTAAAAATATTATAATTATTGTGAAATAAGTAAATTTATATAAAAAAAATAATAAAATAATTGTTAAAAAAATTATTTCTGAAACTAGTAAAAAAAAAGGTAATAGATATTGATAACAAAATAAATCAGCTGAGTTAATAACATTTTGGTATAGATTACTTTTATTTTCATTAATCCAATTATTCCATTTTTTATTGTAGGAATTTTTAATTAATTGACCTGAAATTAAATTTTTTAGATTTTTAATTAATGAAAATTGATAATATTGATTAAAAATAGAGAAAATAAATTTAGCAAAAAAAATTAGAAAAAAAATTATTGATAACGAAAACAAAGATACATTTTGAAGAGATAATCCAAAATATTTTAAAAATTCAAAATTATTAAAATAATCATCTTTTCCGATTCCTAAAAATAAAGCTGTAATTGGAATTACTAAAAAAATACCAATCAATTCAAATAAATTTGAAAAAAAATTTAAAAAAACCATGAATAAAATTTTTGATTTAAAATTTTTTGGAATAAATTTTAAGCTTGTTTTGATATTAAAAAGGAAATCTTTTTTTTTAAAATATTTTTCCATAAAGTGATACTTCTTATTTAAATTTTTTGATCAATTCTTCATCCCATGTTCTTGATGGATTTAGGAATTCATGATTAAATTTCTTAACAGCTAATTGTAGTTTTTTTCCATTCCACCATTTAATTATTTTTTCATGATTATTTTTTTTTTTTAAAAACTTATTTAATTTTTTTATGTCATCAAAAAAAATTGACACTTTTTTAAAATCTTTAAAAAATTTTAAACTTTTTTTTTTTGTATAAAAAAATTTTTTGTTACAAAATATTATTGTCGGTTTATTCATAGATAAAGACTGCAGATAAGTTGTACCAAGATAATCAACTAAAATAAGCGAGGACTCTTTAAGGTTTTTCGAGAAATTTAGTTTTCCTTCATCAAAATATATATTTTTGAATTTTATATTGCTTTGTACAAAGCTATTGTAATTTCTTTTGTCGTTTTTATCTAATCTTAAAATTGTTTTCAATTTATGCTTGGACAATATACGTAATATATTATACTGATTTTTATAATAAATATTTTTCGCATGTTGAGGAAAAAAAGGATCATCAATTTGTGCTAAAGAGCGTTGAACTGCTGTTGTCACATAGAAAATATTATCATTTGATTTGCTAGATTTTTTTATTGGTGGTGTTGAAATTTTTTCTTTTTTTTTACTCTTGCCCCAATAAATAAATTTTTTACAAATTTTTTTTTCGATAATTTCAACTAAACAATTTTCGTCAATATTATACCCTCCCCCATGTTGAATTGCATAAATTTGTACTTTGGGATTTGATAGAAAATAATTTCTATAAGAGGGTAATTTTGCATTAAGTTTTTCAGTAAGTATTATATCATTTACATTTGTTTTTTTTGATGAAAATAGAATATTCATATAATTGCTAAAAATATACTTTTTATAATAATTCAGTAAAATCAACAAAAATTGATCTTTTTTATATTTGGTGTTTAATTGATAGTTTGTAATTTTTAAATCTTTATATTTATTTATTTTTGGAAAGAAATAACAAAACTTGAAACGTGATTTCAACATAAGTTTTAACATGTTGTTTTGCCCAAAAATTGAATCATTTAAAATTATTTTTTTATTCAAAACTTTTCCAATAAAAATTGAAATTTGAGAAAGACAATATTTAAATATATTTGATAAAGTATATTCATCATTATAAGCTTTAAAAAATAAAACATTTTCTTTATTTATTTTTTTTTTTGAAAAATGATAAATATCCTTCCAAGCCTCATAAAATACATCAAATGAATGATAACTACTAAAGTTAATCTTAGTATTATAAAAACTATTTTTCTGTTTTACTAAATTGAATTTTTTTTTTTTTAAGTTTATCGATCGCTTGTATATTGAATAAAATAAAATAACATATCGGCTTGCCCAAGGTAATAAAAATCTTACTAGATCCTTTTGCCTAATATTAAGATTATAATTTTTTTTTAAATCAAGACTGATCTCCTCTATAAGTTTTAAAGAATATTTAAATGTTTCTTTGACTAATAAATTTCTATGATTTTTATTTTTTACTACGAAATTTTCGAGTGGTATAATTTTTCTAGTTTTGAGTTTATTTACTTCTAATTCAAAATCCTCTAAAAAATAAATTTTTTTACCTTTTTGGAATAGAATATTTTGACCTTGCATATTTTAGATATTCATTAATTTATTGTAATTATATAATTAAATTTTATCTATTTTTAGAATAATGATAATAATGCATTTATTTTAATTTTTTTTTAAACTCTTTAAATAATTCAACATTTTTTTTTTATTTATTTTCGCATTTTTGGCAACTAATCTAATAGCTAAAGCTAATCTATTTTTTTCACTTGAATTTCTATTGCTTCCATGAACTACATTACAATGATGTATTATGCAGTCTCCAGGATTCAAATTTGGAGAAATTTTTTTTAATTTAATATTTTTAATTATCTTTTTTTGAATTTCTTGAGAAGATCCAGGAAGACTTGATTTGGAATGTTTCTTTAAACCCAGTTTGTGGCTGCCTTTGTAATAGACTAGTCCTCCATTGAATTTATTTACTTTATTTAAAGCAATCCATAAATTAACTGCTTTTTCACTTTTAATATTCCAATAAAAATTGTCTTGATGAAAAGGAACTCTTCGTCCTGTTTTATTTGGTTTGGCAAAAATTTCAAAATTTTGCATTAATATCTTTTTCTTAAACTGCCTCTCAAAAAAAAGATTAATTTTTTTTTTATTAGCGAGTTTCATTAATTTTGATTTAGGAAAAATTTGATTCAAATGATGAGCAGTATTTAACTTATGATCACTTGTTAAATGAACATATGGTGATTTATAATTTTTAATTAATATTTTAGATAGCTTTGATACTTCTTTTCTGATTAATGGAATGCTCACTTTAGGAATTAAATTGCGAATAATAACAAAACCATCTTCGTTAAATTTTTTAAGATTGGAATTAAGATTGTGCATTTTTGTTCAATTATTGAACAATAATATATTTTTATTCTATTTAGTAAAGAGTTTTCTTAAATAATACTCACTTTTTAAGTTCAAAAACAACATAACAATTATCTTTATATAGTTTCGATATATTGGATCCATAAAGATAAGTTAAAAATAAAAATGGATAAAAAAATAACATCCATAGGATTTTTATGACACTTCTGATTTTTAAAGGAAAAAAATTAAAAAAACTAATTAAAAATTTTAAAATAGGTCTAGTTTGAATATCGTAAATTTTCCAAACAAAAGGTGAAAGTCCACAGTTATAATTTAATATTTTTAAGTCTTTATTGATAAAAAATTCTTTCCAAATCTTAAAGGATTTTGAAAGTTTTTTTGTTTCTTTGAATCTGCCATTATCTAGATTGTAAAAATATTTTTTTAGTTTCCCCTTAAGTTTTTTTTGTAATTTATAACAAATAAAGCAATCATCAACTTTAATTAGATTTAATAGTACCAAAATTCTTCCATTTTTCTTTAAAATTTTTTTTATATTATCAATCGATTTATCATAATTTTTAAGACCATGAGGAGTATAAAAAAATATTAAATTTTGAGAATTTTTTTTAAATTTAAAATTCTCATAATTGCCTAGAAAATTTCTTTGAGAAAAACCTAATTTATTCAAAGATATAATATGATGATTTTTTGCATCTAATGAAATTTTTGGTCTTATTTTAAATTTTTTTTTAATATTTGGATAATCATTAAAATTTGTTTCAAAAATATTTTTTTTTTTTTGTATTTACATTTAAATATCGATCAAACCATATTGGAAATGAATTGCCGTGCATAACATAGCTAAACATTCCATCACCAGATCCAATCTCAAAATAATTATTTTTCCATTTAAATTTTAATAACAGATCAGACGTAATTGTATCATTAACTGCATCAAAAGGTTTTAAGAAATATATATTTAAATAACTCCAAAGTCTCGAAAGGGAAGAAGAACAATTCATTTTTTTTTAAAAACTATGTAAGATGTCCCAAGTCCATTATATCCTTTGAACAAGTAATTGATTTTTTTGTTAAGAGATATAGTAGAAAATTTTTTTTTAGATATTTCCTCGATAATATCAATAATTTCTTTAGTATATTTATTAAAATTTTTGTTTGTTTTTTCTTTAACTAGATTAAGAATATAATTTAATTTCTTAGATAATATTATTTTAGATTTTTTAATTTTTAAAATTTCTTTTGAATTAGCAATATTTTTTTTCCTTTGAAGAATTGTTGTTATTTGTTTGATTAAAACATCAATTTCTTTTAATGGAAAGACATTTTGTTTAAGAAAAAAATTATTGAAAACTTCTTGATCTGTTTTCATTGCAAAAACTGATCTTAAATTTGAAAGGGCATATAGACTCTTGGCAATTTTCTTACTAAGTTTACTTGTTTGAAATCCTGGATCAACTCTTAAAGGTAAGGATGCTTCTGGGGATTTGGAATAAATTTTAAGTTTATATTTTTTTTCCCAATTTATTAATTGATCCATTGAAAGTCCTATATAAGCTTGATTAACAAGATAATCATTTACAATACTTTCTTCATTCCTCAGTCCATATTTGACTGATCTTTTTATATGTTCAGAAAAAAATTTTTTTGCCAAAATTAGTACATTATTATTTTTTTTTTCATTTATTTTTTTGATTATAGCTCTATGAAGTAATCTCTGTATTAGGCCACCTTCTTCGACGTAGCCAAGTATTATATATCCACCTTTTTTAGTAGCTTGAGATAATTTTTTAAAAAGCTTTTCTCTATTATAAACGTGAGGAATTACACCAAAAGATATTGCTATATCATATTTGGCTACATCAATTTTTAAATCTTCAATATTTTTTTTCTTAAAAAAAATATTCTTTATTCGAAATTTTTTTTTTTAGAAAATTTGCTCTATCAATTGATTTTTCATTAAAATCATAACCGAAGCATTTTGCGCCAAATGAATTCAAGACAATATCAACTTCACCTGTTCCACATCCTAAATCCAAAACTTTTTTGTTTTTAAAAAGTTCAGTAGGAAACTTAAGATTTTCATTGAATAAATTTAGGTGATTTTTCAAATATTTTTTAAATATTTTTTCATTTTCAATTTTTATTTTTGAGGGGCTTTTTTTTCTAAAATCTCTTAGAACTTTTTTTTGCCATTGTAACTCTTTTGAATTATTCATGTTTAAATATTATAAAATGATTTAAAACTAAAACATCTAGATCGCTATTTTCAAATACATAAAATGCATCTTTTGGAGTGTTAACAATTGGATATCCATGTAAATTAAAACTAGTATTAAGTATCGCACCACAATCTTTAATTTTAGAAAATTCTTCAATTATTTCAAACAATTTACTATTATGTTCTTTCTTCAAAATTTGAGGCCTTGCGCTTTTATCAGCAGGATGACATGCTGCTATCATTTTTTTGTATCCGAGTTCGGTCGTTTGAAATCCTATAGTCATATGAGGTGACTCAATTTTTTTGGGATTTATTAGATATTTTTCTACATAACTCTCTAAAACTATTGGAGCAAAAGGCATCCAAAAATCTCTATTTTTAATTGCGCTGTTGATTTTTTCTTTAATCATAATGTTACTCGGATCTGCTAAAATTGATCTGTTGCCTAAAGCTCTCTGACCAAATTCCATTCTACCTACGCATCTGCCAACTATTTTTCCCTTGCTTAAAATAAGTGCAATCTTTTCTGGGGAAGGATTTTCCTCGAAAAAATACTTATTATTATCTAAATCATTGATTAATTTTTTTTCATCATTTATTTGAGCCTCTGGACCTAAATATAAAGTTTCTATTCTTGTAAAATTTTTTGATAACCATTTTTCTTTTTTTTTTAAAGTTAAATTCTCGTTTAAACAAATACCTGCACCAATAGCAAGAGACTCGTCACTAGCAGATCCACCAACAAATAAGTCATCAACTTCTGCTAATTCAACTAACTTACCCATAGCCTTAATGTTCATTGCTACTCCACCAGAATATATAATATTTGAAATTTTATATTTTCTTATTGTATTTTGTGTCCATTTGATAAGTAGGCTTTCAACCCAATTCTGCAACCCCCAGGCAATTGAGTCAAACCTAATTCCCTCTAATTTTTCTTTGAACCAATAATAACTATCATTAGGTTTAATATTCCATACAAACTCAGTACCTTCAACACGCAAAGTTTTCTCAAAAACTTTATATGCTTGTATCGCATATTTTTCTTTCCCATATGGTGCTAAACCCATTACTTTATATTCATGCTCATTAGGCTTCATGCCTAGTAGTAAAGTCATATACCTATAAATTCTTGCGATTCCACATTCATTAGTTGCATAATGTCTTTTCCAATTACCATCTTTATCGAATGTGCTTATTGTAGCATTTATATTGTCTCCCATCCCATCAACAGTAAAAGATAATACATCCTTGCCAATCATATTTGATGTATAATATGAATAATAAGCATGTGCTTTATGATGATCAATCGCTTTAACTTTACTTTGATCAATGTTCAAATAATCTGAAATCATTTTCAATCTTCCTGAACGATGTTTCAAAAGTCTTTCTGGATCTTTTGACATATTTTTCCAATAATCGTATGGATATTGGTCCAATAAAATTTTTTCTGGAAAAATTTCAAGTAAAGATTTAAGCTTAGTATGAGTTTTATCTACTAAAAAGGGCTTCCATCTAAATTCCTGTTCTTTAAGATAATCATTTACAGTCCAAGCACTCTTTTGAACCAGGTTGTCATCAAATGGAGAAATAAAACTTGCGACTGCCACTGCATCTAGATCTTTTCCTTTAATATTGCTATTCGCTAAACAATAATCAATTGCATGCCTTGGAAAAACCTCATCATTTTTTTTTCTAGTATACCTTTCCTCATTAACAGCTGAAATTATTTTATTATCAATTATTAAAGAAACTGTTGATGGTAATGAACCATAAATTGAAAGTATTTTCATTTTATCTTATTTTGTCTTTATATTTAATAGAAGTTGCGACAGATTGATCTCTGCCAATTAGCTTATTTATTTTTACATCTCTATTTTCAATTTTAACTACTTCAAAACTTTCATGTTCTCTAGGCAAAAAACATTTAGAACATGCTTTAAAGTTTTCTATTCCTTTATTTTCACTATGAATTCTTCGAGCCTCTTTCATCTTCTCACCATGCCATACATTGTGAATTGTATCGTTATCAATATGTCCAAATGTATGATTATCAAATTCATCATTGTAACAAAGCAAGATTTTACCATCTGCACCAATAGTCATTCTTTGGTAAAGAACATGGCAATCAAAACCTGGGGCATGAGAAACTTTATTTGGATCATCTTGATCTAAATAATCAACTAATTGATTACAAGTAACTTGATCAACCAATCCAGAAAAAGTATCAAAATATTCTTTAGGATTTTTTTCAATAGAAGGCCAAATCGTTTGAACTTTAATTACCGGTTTGACTGAATTCTTTTTCTTTTTAATTTGTTTAAAAATTTTAAGTTTATTGATCAGATCATCAAATTTTGCTGGAGCTCTAATTTTATCGTACTCTTTACCAACACCATCTACTGAAATTGTCAACCAGTCTAACCCGGCATCTAACATTTTTTCAAATTTTTCAGGAGTTAATAAAAGCGCATTTGTTAAAGTTGAAACTTCTTTGATACCATATTTTTTTGCAAGTTTAATCGCTTCTATCCATTTAGGATTAAGTGTAAGTTCGCCTCGCCAACTCAATCTTACTGAAAATACGTTGTTTGAACCACATTCTTTCATAATTTTTTCGACTCTTTCCAATGTCATGTTAGTTCTCTTTACATTCATCTTAAAATTATCAGTAATTGTGTAACACATTGGACATCTCATGTTGCATGCTGAAGAGAGTTCAACATCAACGTGTTCAGGATATTTTGATACATATCTTATTTTTGGAAGCAAAAACCACTTTATTCTATTTAAAATATAGGAAGCTAAATGACCTCTTCCTCTTTTCAAATGGAATTTGAAATTATCAAAATTTGAACTAAAATGTATTTGATCTTTATTAGTGCTCATCGTTATAAATTTCTAAATTATAATAAATTTTATTTTCTCCACCAAAAGACTGTTTAAACTGACCTCTAAGAGGACTATTGATACCTTCAAGATCCACATAATCAATTTTTTTTTTTGATAAATAATTGAAAACGTTCCAAAATGACACTGTTCCAATCGTATCGTCAGTGACTCCTGTCGGAAATCCATAGAGAAATGTCGAGAAATTATCATCTAGAGAAAATATTAAGATATAGGAAAAATCTTGATTTAAATAATTTGTTTCTTGTACCAAAATTTTATTTTTTTCAGATAAATTAATTATTAGATTTTTCATATCTACAAGTTTATTTTTTACAACAATTTGACCTTGTTTAATCATGTATCCCTCAAATTTTTCAATTAAATAATTCAAATTATAATCATAGTTAAATTGTGGTTTTAATTCTAATCCTTTTCTCAGAAGTCGCTTTCTTAGAGTGCTCATATTTTTATATGTTTTGCTATTTTTATCCTCTTTAGCTAGATCGCTTATGTTTAAAACACTAGTGTATCTTGGATTTATTTTAAACTTAGGACCCTTCTTATCGTAATTATACCATATAAACGGTCTTAGATCTGGAAAATTAATAACTGTTGAAAAATTTACTGAGGAGTATTGATTATTCATGTAATTAACGAAATAATTAATAATATTAAATATCTCAATATTTTTTGAGGAAAGAATTTGTTTTTTATCATTAAAAAAAATTATTCCTGAGTGAATAGTCACATCATCATCATAAATTATTTTTTTATCTTGATCTGTAACTAAAAAAAAGCCTGCTTTAATTTCATTTCCTTTTTTTATATATTTTAAATCTATTCGATTTTTTAAATATTTAAAAAAAAACGATTTAAAAAAAACATTATTATATTCTGATAATGAAACTAATTCATCCCAGTATTCAAGATTTGAAACTTTTTCTATTTTATACATTTTATACTTGCTTAATTAATTTTTTTTTTTAAAAGAATATTTTTTAAAGTATTTATTGTTCCATTTTCTAAATTAAGTTCATTCCTTATTTGGCTAAGTGTTTTTTTACCATCAGTTTTAAAAAGGAACCAAAGTAAGTGGTCGATAAATTTATTTGAATTTTTTTTTGGTAACATCCCTCCTCCTGTAGATGGATATAAATTTAATTTTGAGAGCATTGGTTCGCAATATTTGTTAGTAAGATTGTAAATTTCCTGCTTTTCAATTTCCTCGATTATTTTGACATAAATTTCAAAAGTCTTTACTATATTTTCAGATTTGACAAAATTAAGATTATCAAGAGATGTATGATACTCTTTAAAATCATAAAATTTGTCTTTATGGATTGATGCAATATTTATTCCCAATCCATTATATGAAAATTGTCTTTCATCACTTCCATGAATATCAAACTTATAAGATTTTTTAATTTTTATATTATTTTTTTTAAATACTTTTCTTATTAGTGTGTTTAGAAAATGATTTTTATCCCACGTCTCTTTGAATGAAAATTTTCCCTTACCTCCAACACATGAAATATTGAGACCAAAATTGATCTTTTTTAATTTATTCAAATTGTGTTCTATATAACTTATTGCACCTATCGTTTCAGGAATAAAAATTATCCTATAAGACCAATTTGGACAATACAAAGATTTAATATATCTTGCCAATAGGATACACAAAATGTTTCCACTCAAATTGTCATTAGCCATTGAAGGATGACATATGTAAGTGGATATCAAAATTTCTTTTTTTGATTTTCCGGGAATAATTATTTCACCGTAATTCATAAATCCATTTTTAAAAGAACTATCAATTACTGCTTTGATTTTTTTGCGTTTGTTTTTAAAATAAGCTTTTCTTAACTTTTGAATATCATTTTTACTTGCACAAAAAGCCCAATCATTTTTATAATATAATGTTCTATAAGGTATTGCATTTTTTAAGCCATGTGTGAATATTTTTTTTTCAATTTCTTTCAATGAAAAATACTTATTTACTGATTTACTATAACTAGCTATATGAAGATTATTATTCTTAAAATCAATTATTTTTTGATTTTGAATAGATATATAGCCTGATTTAAGTTTCCACTCCTTTGGAACTCTCCAATTAAAAACTTTTTTTCCAGATTTAAAACCTCTAATCTTTGTTTTGAGTATATTATTTAAAAAACTAAGAGTTTTTCTATTTTCTTCACCTGCAAGACTTCTGTTTAAATTAAATAAATTTTTTAAATAAAAATCAATTTCAAAATTTTTTAACATATTGGAGATATAATTTGCTTTATCAATTATTTTAATATTTTTCATAGTGACAAAACTATTTATTTTTTCATAATCAAAATTTGTATTTATGTCAGATACTACTGTATGATTTTTTTTTTCAATTTTGGTTTTACATGGTTCAAAATTAAATAATTTTAGATTGTCCCATAAATATGAGGTAACATGTTCTTTATGGAAGTTAGATAATCTTTTTTTGTAAATTTTAGTTAGCAATTTTGTTGAAAAAAGTTCTGCACCAAAACCATCAGCATAAGTATTACTTAAATGATTTCTATGATTAAAATAATAGTCAGATTTATTTTTTGAAATATTAAATTTTTTAATCAAAAAGTTTATTTCATCAGGGTCAACAAATGGGTTATCAGCACAAACTCTTATAATAGTTTTTACATTATAAAATTTTGCAGCATCAATAAATCTTTTCAATACATTTTTTTCATCTCCAGAAAAAAATTTCACATTTTCTTTATTACAAATTTCTTTTAACTTTGTATCGTTTTTATTTTTTGATGTTGCTAAAATAATTTCTTTAACTTTGCTTTTTTTTACCCTTTTGATAACCCATTCTATTAAAGTATATTTTCCAATTTTTTTAAATATTTTATTTTTTAATCTACTAGAATTAGACCTGGCTTGAATTATAACACTTATTTTACTCACTTAACCTATTTCTTTAAATTTTAAAATATGATCTTCAGCTAAATTTTTTAAAGCTTTTTTTCCAATTACTCGTTCTAACATTATAGGCTGGATGCCTGTTCCAGGTCTTTTACAAATAAGGTCATCTCTAGTGATTATTTGTCCTTTTTTTATTGATTTTTTTATTGTCAGGCTTCTCCTTGCAAACTTTCTTGAATTTTTTTCAGAGTTCAAATAAGTTTTTCCTTTTTTATTTCCAATTAATTTTTTTATTTCATTTAAATTACTTTTTAAAGTTTTGAGATCATTCATATCCATAGAATGATAGTGATCATTTCCAATTAATTTTTTATTTAATGTAAAATGTTTTTCTATAACCTTTGCACCTAAAAGAAATGCTGTGGTAATATTTTTCATATCTTTATTAGGTAAAGTATGATCGGAATAACCAATTATATTTTTTGGAAAACTCCTTTTTAGAGATAATATCATATTTAAGTTTGCATCTTTATTCATTGTTGGGTAATTCAAAATACAGTGCATAATTACTATTTTTTTACTTCCATTTTTTTCTAAATATTCTTTTGCCTTTTTAATTTCAGTTAATGATGAAGCTCCAGTTGAAATTAAAATAGGTTTCTTTTTTGAAGCAATTTTTTTTAATAATGGAAAATTAGTGATATCGGATGAGGATATCTTAAAGAACTTTACAAGTTTATCTAACATATCAACAGCACTGTTATCAAAAGGAGTAGATAAAAATTCAATCTTTAACTTTTTACAATAATCGGCTAATTCTTTATAATTTTCCTCCTCAAATAAATCATATTTTTGAAATAATTTTAACTGACTTCTGGTTTTTTCTTTTTTTGTGTCCCAATAACTTGGTGCAAATTTACTAGTAATTAAATGTGCTTTATATGTTTGGAATTTTGCAGCATCTGCTCCACCTTTTTTTGCAAAATAAATCAATTTTTTTGCTTTTTTCATAGAACATTCATGATTTACTCCAATTTCAGCAATTATATATGGAAGGGAATTTTCACTAATAATTTTGTTTCCAAGTTTTATTTTATTCATTTTCAAAAAATTTAATTATTTGTCATGTTTCCTGTGTGTCGTCTATATCTGTAAAGCGGTAATGAAACTCTTCTAATATTGAATTTTTTAATAAATCTTTCTCTTAATTCTTTTTCCTCATTTAAAAGAAATTTTTCATTATATAAACCAATTGATATTAAATCTTTAGCTTGAAATATAATTCCACATCCTATGGGATTTTTTTCGCAATCAACTCTCTTAATTATATTTTCATTATCATCTACTAAAAAATAATCACAGGCTACAGCATCATAGTCATCATTGAGTGAAACAAAAAGATAAAGAATTTTTAAAAATTCTGAATTTACATAATCATCAGAATCTACTCGAACAATATATTTTCCTTTTGAATTTTTTATACCCTTATTAAGAGCTGCAGGTAAACCTAAATTTTTTTCGTTTTTAATTATTTTAATGTCTTCTTTAAAAGCATTTAAAATTTTTTCTGAACTATCTGTACTTCCGTCATTTACAACGATTATTTCAAAATTTTTTTTTCCCATCGATTGACTTAATAATGATCTTAGACATCTACCTATATACTCTTCTCTATTAAATACTGGAACGATTACTGAAATTTGAAAATTCAAATTACCTCCTTAATAGTTTTTTGGACAATGTCAGGAAAATTTTTTTTCATTTTATAGTTTATAGGAATAGCAACACATTTATCGAGTATTTTTTTTGAGCTTTTAAAGTTATTATTTTTTTTTAACTCTAATTCTTTAATATGTGACCACTTACCTGAAAAGTGCCATGTTATGGCTTCAGGTAAAATTTTAGTAGAATAACCTTTTTTTAAAAATTTATTTCTAAATTTTTTTGAGAGTTTATTTGTTTTAAATGAAAAAATTAAAGCTTCAGGTGCTTCTGTAGAATTTTTTGGTTTTTTTCTTATTACAATATCTTTAATTGACTTAATCTTATTAATAATTTTATTTCTATTTTTAGTTTGAATATAAAATAATTTTTTAAACTTTTTAAGTTGTGCAATACCAACTGCACCTTGTAATTCATTCATTCTATAATTAAAACCAGATGATTTGCGAGTATCCTCCCATCTTGGAAAATTTGGATTATTTTCATGTCCATGATCATGCCATGCTTTTGCTAACAGATAATCACTTTTTTTTTTAAATACAATCATGCCACCTTCACCAGTTGTTAATGTTTTAGCAAAATCAAAACTATATGTACCTATGTCTCCAAAATTTCCTAAAAAACTTTTCTGATATTTTGCACCTATTCCCCATGCAGTATCTTCAATTAAAATAATATTATTTTTTTTACATATTTTTTTTATTTCACTTAAATTTGCTGCAGTTCCAAGCATATGAACAACGATTACTGCTTTTGTTTTTTTTGTGATTTTTTTCTTCAGATCTTTTACACACATATTTAACGTGCTATCTATTTCTGTGCAAATTGGTTTTGCGCCTGACTCAACAATAGACTCAACTGTAGCAACAAAAGTAAAACTTTGAGTAATAACTTCATCACCCTTTCCTATTTTTTTACATGCTAAAGCAATTCTTAAAGCTGAAGTTCCAGAAGTAACGCCTAGTGCATATTTACAATTAAATTTTTTTTTAAATTCTTGCTCAAATTTATTAACTTTAAATGAATTATTTCTTAAATTTTCAAATCCTTGCCTAAAAAGTACCCCTCCGCCTTTATTAAAAATAGATAATATTTCTTTCTTCTCTGTTTTATCTATTACCTCAAATCCAGGCATATTTACTTGATTTCCTTGTTAAGCTCATCATATTCCTTCATTTTTCTTTTCATGAATTGAATAGTAAGCTTGATCCTGTGGTCTATGCCTCTGGGTGTAAGAACATAAATATAACCAATTTTATTTTTATTTTTTTTAAAATTATCTATTTTTACTAAACCTTTGTTTTTTAACCCATTTAAACAATAGTTTAATTTTCCAAGGCTAAAACCTAACTCTTTCGCTAACTCACGTTGGGTGGTTTCAGGTTTTTTGTGAAGTTTTCTTAATACTTCAAATTGATCATTATTTTTTTCCATAGTTGTTCAAAATTTGAACAAATATAACCCTCTTAAATTATCGAGTAAAGTGATTTTTTATAAAGTTATTTGATGATTTGATAAAAATTTTTTTCAGTGCATAAATCAAGCCAATTGAGCTATTAGTACTGGTCAGCTGCACGCATTACTGCGCTTCCACATCCAGCCTATCAAC
>MDTE01037428.1_pt1 | contig 25856 bp, 31 predicted proteins | sample 811231 | NCBI WGS metagenome assembly MDTE01 (sample SAMN05326651, study PRJNA326480) | marine metagenome | isolation source: seawater | place: Indian Ocean: Red Sea | collected 2010
ACGGTGTCCAGATTCTCAGGCCAGGGTAGGCCATGAGAGAGCACCGTAGTCTCCAGTGCCACTACGGGCGCACCGTTCACGAGTGCTTGGGCGACTTCAGCCTGGATGTTGAGCAAGTGCTTCATATCAGTAAGCCTGCGAGCACCGAAAAACATCAGTGCGCGCCGTTATGTTGAAACCCAACATCATTCGTTTCAACACCATTGAGGTCGATCACCCGACAATGCACACCCTCGGGCACGACTTGTCGGCATGAGCCGCACTCCCCCGCATTGGCTCTCAGCCTTTTGGCCATCGCCCTGACCGGCCTCAGTGCACTCTGTTCAGCCAGCGAGTCGGGCCGGATGGACAGCGCCACATTCGAGCAGCTGTTGGCCGACGTCGACACAGCGGGCACCCGGCAGCCCCACCCGTTCGCCCGGCTGCTTGGTGTTCTCGCAGACCGATTAGACCCACATGGTCAGCATCGCTTCCGTGTTGTGATGGTGCCGCACACTCGCGTGTGCAGCGACATGCCGCAGCGCCCGACTTCGTCAAGTTTCCGCGGCTGGTAGTCTTAGTCGACATTGCGCCAGAATTGATACTTGCCGTGTTTGGTAATCACGGTGATCAGACGGTGTCGCTGTTGCTCGACCAGCAAATACTATGGCGGGAACTTTGCGGCACCGACAAGGCATCAGGTCGACGTTGTCGGTCGGATTTGTTGGCGCTGCTGCTGCAAAAACGGCTCCCGCCGTCGCGACTGGAGACCTTTCCCCACATTGCGACGGCAAAGGTGTTGATACACGTTCTGCGCGACCTGGTCGTGTAAGCGTAACAAGGGTTGGGATTATCAAGTGCCTCGAATCGCAATTGTCCTCCGACACCTTTTCGCGTTGTTGATTGAGAACCGCGTGTGATCCGATTCGTCGTTGTCATCTCTGTCTATCTGCTTATTTTCGCTTATCCGCCGGCGCGGCTGCTGTACTGGATTGAACCAGCCACCACGACCAGCGAACCGGTGCTCGGAATTGTTTTTGCCGCGCCTGCGCTGCTCTACGTCATGGCACAACCCAAGCGATTCGCCTGGCGGCGCCCAGTGCTGAGAGCCGTGTACTTCTGGCTCGGCACCTGTTTCATCTTGTTGTGTGCCGTGCTCGCCGGTGAGATTGGGCGATTGCTGTTTCCTTTGAATGACGCCACGGTCGGCGCCTTGACACTCGTTGGCGCAACCATTGCCGTAGCACTCGGAGTCTATCGAGCAAAGCATCTGCATGTAGAACGGGTAACGGTCGAAACCAACAAAGTCGGCACGGCCGTTCGGGTGGTGCAAATCAGCGATGTACACATCGGTTCACGGTCGACAAACTTTCTCGAACGCGTTGTCGAGCGAGTCAACGCCTTGCAGCCCGACGTCGTGATGATCACCGGCGATCTGGTGGACATGCATTCCACCACCGCTGATGAGCTGCGCGCACTCGAGAAACTGCAAGCGCCAGCTTTCTTCAGCGTAGGCAATCACGAGATCTATGTAGGCCTCGAGAAAATCTGCGACATCGTGGCGCAATACGGCATAACCGTGCTCCGCGGCGCAGCCGCGCAGCATGGACCATTGCAGATCATCGGTATCGATGATTCGCCATCACCGCACACCGTAGCCAGGGAACTCGACGGCTTGCATGTCGACGCAGACCGGTTCAGCGTTCTGTTGTATCACCGTCCGGACGGTCTCGAAGATGCAGCCGATCGAGGCATCGACCTCATGTTGTGCGGCCACACCCACAACGGTCAGATTGTTCCGTTCAACTATGCGGTGAAACGACAGTTCCCACGTATCCGTGGGCGTTATGACCACGGGTCGACCACGTTGTATGTGTCACCAGGCACGGGAACATGGGGACCGACATTGCGTCTTGGCTCCAACAGTGAAATCACCGAGCTGGTCATTCAGCCGCGCGACGGCTGACGGCGCCACGGAGGAGCGCGCCGCAATTCGGCGCCTGTCGCTACTTGCCTTTGAACTTCGGCGGACGCTTCTCAGCAAATGCGACCGCACCTTCCAGAAAGTCCTCCGAGGCGAGCATGGTTTCGTACACCGGGAACGGGCCAGTACCCGGGTCTTTGGCGCGCACCGCCCGACGGGTGATTTCGAATGCATCCGGCAACGACACCGACAGCATGGGATAAAGCACTTCCTTCAGCGCCTGCAAAGTGAGTGGTGCACCCAACGCAATCTCGTCAGCCATCTTTCTCGCAGCCGGCATCAGGTCCGCCGGCTTGTACACTTCGTGCACCAAACCCCAGCTCTTGGCCTCGGTCGCCGACATGCGGCGCCCGGTAAGCATCATCTCGATGGCCACCTTGACCGGAATCAAGCGTGCCAGATGTTGAACAGCTCCGGCGTCGGGCAGAAACCCGCGCTGCATCTCAGGTAGAAACAAGTCGGCATGCTCGACAGCGAGCAGAATGTCGCAGGCAATTGCGATCTCGAGGCCGCCACCCACTGCATGCCCGTTGATGGCCGCGATCACCGGCTTTTTCAGATCCCAATACTCGCAAATGCCACCGAAGCCACCGTCACCACCGACCGCCTCATCGGAAACTTCCACGGTGTTCGGGGTCTGCGCCACCTCTTTCAGGTCCCAGCCGGCACAGAAGATTTTTTCACCGTCCCCGGTCAGGATCCCAACCCGGAGGTCGTCGTCCTCCTGCAGTGTCTTGAAGGCCTCGTGCATTTCCTTGCTGACGGTCGCATTGATGGCGTTCGCGGGCGGTCGAACGAGCTTGATTTCCAGTACGCGACCACGTCGTTCGACTTCTACGAATTCACCCATGATGTTTCCCCTCGCAAGTGTTCGTGAATGTTTGATCTCAAAGCTGTGCGGGCGGCAAAGACGCTCAAGGAAGGCCTTTGACACCTCCGGCAGGCAAGTCAGCAACTTCCCCGATCGCGGCACTTCTCCCGCAGCGACACACATGGTACATAATACGATGACTCGCTAGCGTGCATAGCCCGTAGTACTCCAATTTTGGTCAGGAGGCTGACGCGATGACCCAGTACGAACCCGCTTACCAAATGCCACACGCGGCCGCCAACGAACCGCAGCGCAATCCGCGCGACTATCAACACTTCGAAGTCAGGCCATTGTCAGGCGCACTGGGCGCCGAGTTGATCGGCGTCGATGTCAACGCGTTGTCGGACGCCGCTTTCGGTGAACTACGTCAAGCCTTGCTGGACCATCAAGTACTGGCCATTCGAGATCAGGATCTGACACCTGCTGGACAAACCTCGTTCGGGGAGCGCTTCGGCCCACTGAAAAAGTATGACTTCGTTGACCCCCTGGACGAGCACCCGTTCGTCACCGAGATCCGGTCCGAGCCGGAGGACATTTTCAACTTCGGCGGCGGCTGGCACAGCGACTCCATGAACTATGAACGCCCACCCGGGCTGACCATGCTGTATGCGCGCGAATGTCCGCCAGTGGGTGGTGATACCGCATTCGCCAATCTCTATCTGGCGTGGGAGTCGTTGTCTCCCGGGCTACGGGCGCTGTTGCAACCCATGAAGCAAATCACTGCAACGTCGTTGAGCTACGGCAGTTCGACCATGGTCGGTACGTCCACTTACAAAGATCAGATCTCGACGCCAACCCAAATGGCCGCCGAGCAGGAAGACGACGAGTTCGAGCACCCGGTTGCGCGAACCCATCCAGATACCGGCCGGCTCGCGCTCTATGTGTGCTCGGCCTACACCGCACGCTTCAAGTCCATGACCCGCTCGGAGTCCCTGCCCTTGCTCAAGCATCTGTTCGAGCAAACCTATCAGCCGGAGTTCACCTGTCGGGTGACATGGCAACCGGGCACACTGACCGTCTGGGACAACCGCTGCGTGGTGCACTACGCACACAATGACTACCCGGGCTCGTTACGCATCATGCACCGGGTCATCGTGGACGGAGAGCGGCCAAGCTAGCGCGGCGAAACGGTCCGCGCTTCGAGACTTCCAGCCCTTACCCGGGCCGCCTGCCAGGTCTTGCTGGAAGCTCGGCAACCATGGCCTCAATGTGCTCGATGGTGGTGCCGCAACAACCGCCAATAATCTGCACGCCACCCTCGACCCATGCACGACAATGGGCCGCGAACTCACTGGCGGTCGAGGTCAGTTCCGGTGTGCTGTCGAGTGACACGAAATCCGCCGTCTCCGGGTAAGCCATGACGGGTCCCGGCCACCGCTCGTAGAGCGTCTCCAGCCCCGGACCAGTGTTGTCGACGTGGCTGTGCATAATGCCCATCACTTGTGGCTCGAGCGCTGCGAGGCTGTCGATGAGCGTCTCGAGCGGCAGCTTGTCTTCAATTGCGATTGAGCCTCGCGGTGCGCCCGGGCAATCGTGAATGGCCGTACCGCATAAGGATCCATCGTTCGCACGAGCACAACTCAAACCGACCCACACCGGAAGCCCGGCCGCCATCGCAGCCTGGGTTGCGGCAATGGCGGGCTCGGGAAAGAACATCATCTCCATCAGAAGGAGCTCGCAACCAGCTTCGGCAAGGATCTCCGCCATCTCATTGAAGTTTTCTGCCTCACGTTCTGGTGTGGGTAGAAATCTCGGGTCCCGTTCGAAGCCACCGGGGATCCTGGCGCGCATATGAGAGATGGACCCCGCCACCACGACCGGTTGAGATGACTCGACATTGTCACGTGCCTCGAGCGCAAGCTCGACGGCACGCCGATTGATATCTCGAGTCTCATCAGCCAAACCGACCGACTCCAGCATGTGTCGACTGGTGGCGTACGTGTTCGCGGTGATCACATTCGCACCAGCACGGATGTACGACTCGTGCACCTGCCGCACTGCATCTGGCCGCGTCTTGTTCGCCAAGGCACACCAGGCCGCGCCGTGCATGGGCACGCCTAGACGCTGAATCTCCGTGCCGGTCGCACCGTCGAGCACAATGACGTCACCGGCAGCGAGCTTGTCATCGAGAATCATTGTTCTACCCCCCCCTGAGGTCAGAGCATTGAGTTTCCAGAACATACCGGCGATTCCGTCCTACGAACGCTTTCGCCAGTATGGGCAGTCTAGCGGAGTCGGCGGTGCTTGAGCCGGTGGCGACATTTTTCGCGCGGCCGCGGCCGGCGATTCTGTAGTATTGGAGGACTGCAGCTTGGGCTCGTGTGGATCTCATGACCGATGTGCTGTTAACCGCCGGCGGTCGCCTGTGCCAGGCAATCCAAATCGAAGCCCAAGCGCGATGTTTTCCACTCAGAACGCATCACCTGGTTCGATGTCATGACGGACTTCCTCGTTCCATGGAAGAGCAGGAAGTACCCTACCATCATGGCTTCATAGAAGAGCTTCGATGACTTATGCAAGTTGAGCTGGAGCAAGTCACCACCGACGACGGGATTTTGCTGAGCGGCGCGTTTTTCAAGGCGTGGGGTGAGCGATTCTCATCCATCGATGCCCTGGTGTTCTTTCACGGTGACGGTGGCCACTTTTATCATCCGTTGTACCTTGGGCTCGGCGAAGCACTCGCTGCGCGGGGCATCAATTGCTTGTTGGCGAATCGCCGCGGCCATGATCTCGTCGCCCACGGGATGGAGCACGGCCCGCTCGCCGGATACGCCTTTGAAAGCGTCGCTGATTCGGTGTCTGACTTTCGCGCCTGGTTGCAGTTGATGGCTGCAAGAAGATGTGAGCGAGTCGCCATCGGCGGACACAGTGGCGGTGCGGTTCGCGCAGTGTATGCGAAGGCGAATGGGGCTGGTTCAAAGATTTCCGCCGTCGTCTCTATCTCACCCGGGGAATATCGGCACGAGACTGTTCTCGAACAGCATTCCGATGCGTTTCGGGAGGCGTTCGACTGCGCTCAGCAAGACATCTCCGATGGCGTGCCGGAGACCCTGCGGGTTCCGGGTCTACCCTGGGGGTCCATGTGGTCATCTGGCGCTTATGTTGATTGCTTCAATCGCGACGATCGATACAGCGTCAGCGCGCATGCCGCAAAGACGGATTGTCCCACGCTGTTCGTGTTCGGGGCGCGGGAGTGTGATGGACCGGAGCGGTTACCGGTCTGCGACGCAGCCAGGGCACGCATTGCCGACGCAAACTATGTGCACGTGACCCTGGAGGTGGTCTCGAACGCCAATCATGGATACGACGGTGAGGCGCACCGGCTCTACACGCTGGTGGGCGACTGGTTACAGGGCATAGGTGACAGCTGACCAGGTCAGCCGGAAACTGGTATCGAAACGCGTCCGCACGATGCAAGCAGAAGAAGCACTGCCACTCAAGCGCTCCGAATCCGACCATGATCGAGCGCGCTTCACAGCCCATTGTGGATTCGACGATCCGACGGTGGCGCCAGGCGTACCGCCACAAAGTATCCACACCACGACGCCGATAAAGCATTTGAGTCAAAGCCTGAACTCGAACTCGCCTATGTGTCGCTGGATTGCCTGCACCGGACAACCTGTACCGCTAGAGCAGTTTCTGTTCGCGCCGGAGTATTCACTCGTCGAGCAGAGCCTGCACGCCAGAAAAGAGGCAGCTACCGTCATCGTCTATGGGTTCGGCCTCGGCTTGTACGGTACCCGCGCCGAGCCCCCGGTCCACGCATTCACGAGTTAGAGCCGCGGGTTACATCTCTCAATGTTTGCGCTTTCTTTAGCGCACTCCCTGGGCGGGCTACAGGTATCCGCCGGCGAAGCTGATCAGCGGCTGTTTCTCGCCGTCACGTACCCAATCGACTATGCGCCCGAGGAAGATGATTACGTCGTGGCGCTCGATGGCGTCGTCGACCTGGCAGTCGATGGCGCCAACCGCTTCGGTGAGAATGGGGGAACCCGTAGTCAACGTCGTCCATTCGCCAGTCTCGAATCGGTCTGCACCCTTTGCGTCTCCCCAACCACCAAAGAGCGGGACAAGATCTTCACGTTCCTTGGGCAGATAGTTGATGGCAAAGCTACCGCTTTCGGTGACAGCGGCGAGCGCCGAGGTTTTACGTCCGACGGATACCAGCATGATCGGTGGATTCGCCGTGACGTGCGTGGCCGACAGACCAAGAAAGCCGGCGGGACCCTCCGGCCCCTTCGCGGTGACGACCGCGGCGCCGATGGCTCGCATGCCGAGTAGAGTCCAGAATTCCTTGATATCCGGGGTCTTTGTCATCGTCTCGTCTCTCGGTCAGTACGCCATGAGGTTGTCGCGAAAGTGTGCGTGTTCGTACGCCGTGCGCACCAGCCCGCGGTCCTGCAGCGCGGGCACCAGGCCGTCCTCGACCTCCGCCAGGGTGCGCCGCGTCACATTGGGCATGTTGATCAAGAAACCATCACCGCCGACCTGCTCCATGATTTCCGCCATCTGTCCTGCCACCGAATCGGCCGTGCCGACAAGGTCTGGAAGTCCCTGATTGAAGGTCGAGACTGCCTCGCGGATGGACCGGCCCGCCTCCCACTCACGGTAGCTGTCCAGTACCGACTGATGGCCATCGGTGGTGACGTGGTCGGGCAACGGCTGGTCGAGGTCGAACTGGTCGAAATCGACGTTGATGGTCTTCGAAAAGCTGGCCAGACGCTCCTCGATGTTCTCGCGTACCCACGAGAGCCGGCGCTCGCGGCGCTGCTCGGCCTCATCCATGGTCTCACCCAGGATCGGGTTCACCGTAAAAAGCACCTTGCAGTGGTCCGGATCGCGGCCGTGGTCGACCATGTGACGGCGCACGTCGTCACGATATTCCTTCATCCCCTCGGCGGTTTTGACCTGCGCCACGATGGTCTCGGCATGCTTGGCTGCAAACTGGCGCCCACGTGCCGAGCCGCCAGCCTGGGCGATCACCGGCTGACCCTGCGGCGCAGGCCCCGCATTCAGCGGGCCGCGGGTGCGGTAGTACTTGCCATTGAACTCGTAGGGCCGAACCTTGGTGTGGTCGATGAGGATCCCCTGCTCGCGATCAGCAATGACCGCATCGGTGTCCCAAGCACCCCAAAGACCTCGACAGGCCTCCATGTACTCATCGGCCATGTCATAGCGCTGGTCGTGCTCGGGCAACCTGTCCATACCAAAATTCATGCCCGCAAGCGGCGAGCTGCCGGTGACCACATTCCAGCCGATGCGCCCACCCGAAACCTGATCCAGTGTTGTGATCTGACGGGCCAGCAGATAAGGGTGATAAGCGTAAGTGCCAAAAGTCGGGACAATGCCAATCCGCGACGTCACCTGCGTCATCAGCGCGGCGACAATGGCCTTGTCCTGACGCGGCACCGCAATGCCGCGCCGCAAGAACACCTCGCTCGAACCATGCAAGCTCTCACTGACCGCAGTGCTGTCTTCCAGCAAGATGTAGTCGAAGCAGGCGCGCTCGAGCGTGCGCGCCATGTCGAGAAACAGCTCCGGGTACATCCAGGATGTTCCGATGTGGCCGGTCCACGGCTGACCCCAAGACTGAGCGCTCGAGCCGTGAAGAAACCATGCAAGATGAAAGGGCTTGCCGGACACGCGGAACCTCCTTGGGCCAGTGGGCCTTGCAGTAGACGGTCACGCCCCGGCGAAGGAGTAACCAAGGGGACATTCTTTTTTGGAAGGCGTTGTACTGTCAACGGGCGTCTAGGGACGACCGACTCGCGCTGGCGGCGCATCAGTCGCCCTGCACAACCGGGCTCGACGGCACGGCGGTATCGTCGGCCTGGCATGCCAGCCGAGAAGCGCTTTACGTCCGTCGTCAGGAAAGTTGAGACAACAAGGTGCGTTGTCTGACGGAGTGTCCAGCTCTCTCGGCTCCAGTTTGGGTTCGGACTTGCTGCTCAGGCAGGCTGCCCGAAAGTAGCAATCCGATCGACCCGACACTCGAACAGCACTCGGCGTTCATTGAACGATGGGTCACGCAGCTGATAGCCGTCTTCGGTGCCGATGTACTTCTTCCAGATCCGATTCAGCTGTTCGGTGACCCAGGCGCCTTCATTTGGATCATCTTCGTGAATTTCTCGTTCTACTGTCACCTTGAGGCTCATCCAGTGATACATGTTCTCCGGATTCATGATCAGGATGGAGACTTGGGGGTGCTCGCGTATCCAGTCGGTCTTCTTGCGATGCTCCGCGACATTGATGAGCACCTTGTCGCCTTCGTAGTCGAACCACATTGGCGTGAGGTTTGGCCGGCCCTCACGACCCATGACTGCCATGACACAGGCGAATGGTTTGTCCATTAGCTGTTTGTAGGTGTCGTCGAGTGCTGAGACGCTCGACACCTCGTAGCGATCCCCGACCGAGAACTGATTGGCCTGCGTGCCGTTCGCTACGTCGAGAAATTTCGCAACTGTTACACCCATGATGGCTCCTCCCTTGTTGAACAGGTTACCTCTTCGTCACCGATGCTCAGAATCGGTCGACGCGATAGCTCGACAAATCAATCGAGGGCTCGCGGCCCGCGACCAGTTCGGCAATGAGCTTTCCGGTCACGGCCCCCATAGTTAGTCCCAGGTGTCCGTGACCGAAGGCATAATACAGACCCTTGACCCCTGGTGACGGAGAGATGACTGGAACCGTGTCCGGCGTCATCGGTCGATCGCCGCACCACATAGCATGATCTTCTGTGTTCACCTCAGGAAACACCCGGCGAATGCTCGCAAGTGCCGCCTTCGCACGGCGATAGTCCGGTGGCGCATCGACGCCGGCGAATTCGAGTGCCCCGCCCACTCTAAGACCCACACTCAATGAAGACAGCGTAAATTTCACCTTGTCGCGCGACACAATCAGGTGATCGAACTCGAGCGCGGCGTGAGGGAGTGTCACGTTGTACCCACGCCCACTCTCGAGTGGTACCGGGTTCCCCAGCCTGTCGGATAGCCGCGTTGACCAGGCACCTGCTGCCACGATCACCTCGGTGGCAAGATGATAGCCTCGATTGGTCCGTACGCCACGCGGACCATCGGGTCCGATGTCAACTTCACTCGCGGTTGCTCTAACCAGCTCTCCACCGTTGCGCTGAAAATGGGTCGCCAAGCCATCGACGATGTCGAACGGGTCGCGAACGCGGCGCCAGTCTGGTTGCCGTACACCGTATTTAAATCTGCCGTCGAGCGCTGGCTCGAGTTTGTCGAGGTCGTCCGCGTCGAGATGCTCGACGGCACACCCGAGTCTGCTTTGCAACGCCCATCGATCAGCATCGGCATGCAAGGCCTGCTTATTCGGATAGACGTTGATGGCACCATGATGAATCACTCGATCAGAAAGACCTGCCTCGCCAAGCAGGGTTGCCCAGGCTTCATAGCTGCGGCGAAGCAGCTCGGCCTGTGCGGTCGCGATGGCGGTCAATCGAGCGGGTGTGCTTGCCCGCAGCATGTGCCACAGGAATGGCAGCATGGCAGGCAGATGGGAAAAACGCACGCGCAAAGGGCCCAGCGGGTCCAGAAGCCAAGCGGGCACTTGCAATAATGTGCCGGGCGTTGCCAGGGGTTCGATATGGGTGGTGCCGAAAGCTCCCGAGTTACCGAAGGAACAGGCTTCGCCGGGTGCAAGCCGGTCGATGACGCGAACCCGATGGCCATCCCGTTGCAGATAACACGCACAGGCCATGCCGACGGCGCCGGCCCCGATCACAGTCACGGCGCGAGCACTGTTTGCTGCACTCATAAGATTCCCCCCACCCCGTTGCAGCAGAAGATACCTCTTTTGTCGCGTTCAAGGCACGTGACAGCAGGGGCGAAGAACGTTTGATGAGGTCATGAGAGGACCGAAAGCCTGACGTTGCGTTAAGGCAACGACGTGACATGTCGGACATGGAGAAGAACCGTCGTTGTGCCTTGCACGTGCAGCGGCGTTACCGCTGCTGTCCATAAAGATCGCCGAACGCGATGGGCTCGATGGCATCGCGTCGCTCATCGAGCGCCGACTCCGTTCGGTCGTAGGTCTCGGTGTCGTGCTCCTCCAGCAATACATGCGGATTGCCTTGCTCGATAAAACCCAGATACGGACCACCGAAATCGTATCCGATAAGCCGCTGCAACCGCTCGGGAAATTTCTTCGCAACGTCAGGCGGTGCAGATAGCACCTGGTTCTCCTCCTGTCGCAACCATCCGAGGTTGTAGTGCAACGCCATGCCGGTACGCACGGCGTTGGAGCGGTTCGCGGCGCTGCCGTGCCACACGCTGCTGGTGTAGAGAAGCACCGAGCCACGAGGCATCACCGCTTGCACCAGCTCGTGGTCCTCAGGCTTTCTCTCGTGAGCCCAGAGATGACTGCCGGGTGCAACCAGGGTGGCGCCATTCTCGGCAGTGAACTCCGTGTAAGCCCAGAAGGCGGCTAGTGTCATCGGCGGCGCCGGATGACGTATAGGATAAATGCCACCGTCACGGTGTATACCTTGTCGAATCTCACCCGGCAGCAGCTCGATCAGGGATGTCACATGCAGCCTGAACCGATTGCAGTAGGGGCCTAGAATCAGCGCGCACACCTCGAGCACCAGGGGATCAATCGCCATCTGCTGGCAAGCCGGGGACTTGCTGAGCAGATTGTTACGACGTCTGGACACATGGCCGGCAAAGTCCGTCCGACCACGCGGCGCCTCATCGAGAAATGGCTGAAGCTCCGCGTGCAGCTGTTCCATGTGAGCGCTGCCTTCACGCTCACGCACGATCGCGCAGCCGTTCTCCGACAGTTCATGGGCCACACGCGCGGCATTGACGTCTCTATCAAAGGAACGAATCTCTGGCATTTCAGAACTCCGTGGCTGCATGATAGCCGTGTCGATGACGAGCGACCTCGACTCAGATCAGGCACAACCGGCAACGACTCCGAATCGGACTCGTGACATGAACTAATCCCGGTATCTTGCACCCGCACCGTGCAGTGTGTCACGTGTGGAGAGTGCTCGTTCATGAAGAAGTGTCCCATGAATGTCCCACGTAGCCCGAACTCAGACAAAAGAAACAGACACCGACCCAAGTTCGGAAAAATCCGCCCGAAAAGAATCACCCGCTACCGCGTCGATTGCTCGAACACACGACCCCGGCAGAACGATCTGCCCCGCCTTTATATGCGCTCCGAAGTCGGCCAACTTATTGGCGAGCCATGCGACGGCGTTGCCGGGATGTCCCAACACGGCGGCACCGGCACCGGTTTCGACGACTTGTCCATTCTTCGATAACACGGCGCCGAGGGTGACCATGTCAATCTCGGTTGGACTAACCGCGTGCCCACCCAATACGACTCCGGCCGACGAGGCGTTGTCGGCAATCGTGTCAATCAGTGTGATCTTCCAATCGCGCACGCGAGAGTCGACTACCTCAATGGAGGGCATCACGAATTCCGTAGCACGCAGCACATCGGCAAGCGTGCATCCCGGCCCTTTTAGGGCAGCCCCGAGTACGAACGCGATCTCGATCTCGACTTTCGGGCTGCACAAGCGATTCATGGCAAGTCCCGTACCGTCGGCTACAACCATGTGATCGAGAAGATGTCCGTAGTCGGGTTCATTCACACCGAGCAGTTCCTGCATCGGGCGGGCAGTCAGCCCAACTTTGTGGCCCTTGATGATCGCACCCGTATCGAGTTGCCTATGGATGTTTCTTAGTTGAATCTCATAGGCGTCGGCCACTTCGATGTCCGGCCAAGTGGCTGTCAAAGGCTCGATCGATCGAGCCTCATGTTCCGCCGTGAACAATGCGTCAGCCGCAGCTTGCAAAGCTTCTTCACGCACTTCGTTTTCTCCTGTCAACCAAGTTTTAGAACAACACGGATAGAGCCGGGGCCAAGATGACGGATTGGTCGAGCAGCACCAATCGACGGGCGATGCGCAAACCCTCGGGACCCTCGGGAATCAAGCGGTCATGGCGCTCTCCTGCGAACAGCTGCGTCTGGGTCTCGAGCCGATTGGCGTAGAGCAGAAAGTTTGACCGTACGAGACAGGCGCCGTCTGGTTGCGCATCGACCCTGACGTTACCAATGAGGCGTCTGGTTCTAGTGGGTGGTTGCTCGGCCCAATCGGTACCGGAGTTCAATCGGGCGACACGCCATTCTAGAGACTGACGATCATCATCAAAATGCGCGGTGTCATCGGCCCCGCCAACGGCCAACTCGGGGCATCGTTGATTGACATTTCGCCGTACTGGAACGACGTAGGAGACCTCTTCTGCGAACAGTTCCAGCCAGTCATCAAAGTGCCGGTCATCCAACAGCTCCGCCTCTCGGAATAGGAATTCCTCGACTCGAGCGCGCAGCTCGAATCCGCTACTTGGCGATGCCATGCTTTCGCTCTTCCAAGTTATGTGCGGGAGGCCAGTCCGTGGCGGTCATCAGCGTATGCCATCGATGAAAGAATCCTCGGGACGCCATTTCTCCTAGCACGGGACCCATGCGGCAATCGCTGTCTTTTTCGGGTCCATTGCGCCCAAGACTCGCCTGCAAATTGAGTCCCACGGAGCGCACGCGCTGACTGGCCAGGTTGTTCTGTATGTTGACCCAGTTCTCGCCATCGTCCTGTTCGTAGAGCCCGCTCGGCCCGAAAGTCAGCACGGTGAAACGCCGCAGCGCCTCTTTCACTTCCGAGGGTGCTTGCGCGTCGACGAAGACATACGCTGAAACTTCCATCTCGGTTGGCGATTTCGGATGCCAAACACGAATGCTTGGGATACAGGAGTAGAGCCACGACAGGTTCGGGAACACTGTGCCATGACTCTCCATGCGGCGACGCTCGTCACCTAAGCGAGCGGTTACCGAACTACGTGTATCGTCGAAGTACTCGCGAACGACCGCCGGCAGGAGCGCCGCATCCGACGGACGTTCCTCGTCACCGAGCCACCAGCCGAAGCCATGACCCCATGGACTGCTGTATTGTTGTCCGTCGACGGTGTCTGCCAACGGGTCGTGCTCGAGGTCGTCGCTAGAGAGCACCGCGTACGGTGACTTGTGTGTTGTGTAGGTGTGATACATGTCGCTAGCGAACTGTTCGGCGCCAAACTTCCAATTTGCCCCTATGCGCCATTTCACGGCACCGCCAAGAAACTCAACACCGTCCGGCATTCGGTCGAGGGAAGCGTCTAAGTACCAGGTGATATCGCCCAGATATTCGCCGAGCGGTGGTGCATCTTTGTCGAAGCTCGCAAAGATGAGGCCCCGATAGTTTTCAATTCTCGGAACCTGCATCAGGCCCCACGCCGACTTATCCAAAATGTCGTCGTATTGTTCGCGAAACGGCATACCCACCAGACGACCGTCTGCCGCGTAGCACCAGCCGTGATACTTGCATTGAAAGATGCGAGCGTTGCCGAAGTCTTCACGGCATACCCGCATTGCGCGGTGTCGGCATGCATTCAGGAATGCTTTTGCTGAGCCATCGGCTTGGCGCACAACAATAACGGGGTCGACCCCCATGTATGTGGTGAGAAAGTCATTCTCGTTGGAGATCTGCGAGTCATGTGCGAGGAACAACCAGCAACGGCCGAAGACGCGATCCATTTCAAGGTCGAAGATGTTTTGGTCTGTGTAGACGCCGGCATCCAGGAGACCATTTTCGGCGTCCACCAACGCGTCGATGTCGATCGTCATGATGCGTCAGTCGACAACTTGTGGTGACCCCACACACTGTCTTGCAACATCTCGGTGACTTGCCACGTCGCCTCGTCTACGCGAAGCCCGCCCCAGCCAATCTCAGCCGCGAAACCAGACGGTGTTCGGGGGTAGAAAGAAAACATCTGATCGTTGGTGTGGCGACCGAGTTCATATTCAACCGGGACGCTAAGCTCGGCACATCGGTCACGTGCGCGCCCGACGGTGTCCATGTCGTCGACCTCGACCATGAAGTGGCCGAAGCCAGGACTCATACCGAGATTGGCTGATGCGTCAGCCAAGGCAAGTGAATGCTGACGAGGATTGCATCGATAGAACCGAATCTTCCGCTCGGCCATGTGATCACTTAGACGAAATCCGAGGCGCTCGTACAAATCGCAGGTTGCTTGGAAATTGTTCACGATGTTGAAAACGTGACCCAGGCCTAGCTCACCGGTCACAAACCCATGCTCGCGAGCATCGCGGCGCGGTGCGTGATTACATGTTCGGGTGTGAAATACCTCCACCGCTTGACCGGAAGGGTCTTCGAACGCGAGCAGCGTAGCGACGGCACGCAACGCGCAGTGTTCATCAGCTTCGTGACGTTCCGCTTTGATGCCACACGCGGCGAGTGTATCGGCAGCAATTGCAAGCGCTGCGTCATCCGCCACTTGCCAGCCGATCACCGCAACGTCATCTCGAGTGGACGGCTGCAATGCAATGCGCCATACATGTTCGTCCATGCGTAGACCGACCCCACCGCGATCGATGGTGTTGACGTCCATGCCGAGGATGTCTTCACCAAACGCGCTCCACTGCTCGCAGTGCGCGGTGTCCAGGACCAAATAGCCCAACGATTGCACCGTCATTATTTGTCCTCCGCAAGGTCAGGGTCGCGGCGCACAGCGCCGCCCGTGTCGCAAACGTGGATGCTGCCGGTAACGACGGCCGCGTCACGGCGAGACGCGAGCAACACATAATGACCGGCATAGTCCTCCGGTCGAGGGGCGACTTTAAGCGGTGACCACGACTTCATCTCACGGTCTGCATCCTCACGACCGTAAGCCGTGTCACTTTGGCCGAGTGCCGGCGGACCCCGCAAATCGGTCCCCATGCCTGATGGGGCAACGCCATTGACCCTCACCTCGGGCGCTAGCTCATAGGCAAGCTGGCGCACAACACCGACCAATGCGTGTTTTGATGCGGTGTAAAGCGGGCCGCCACCGCCCGGATAAAAGGCCGCGTTGGAGAGTGTGAAAATCATGCTGCCCTGGCTCATGCGAAGATGAGGGTATGCCGCTTTTGCGCCTAGCAAGCCGGCCTTCACGTTGACCGAGAACAGCTGGTCAAACGCAGTGCTGATAGCATCGGCTGGCAGGTCCTCAAGCCCGGCGCCAAAGTCCCAAAGGCCAGCGTTGGCAACAAAGCAATCGAGTGATGCAAAGGCCGCGACGGTCCTTTGAACGGCGCTCTCGTTGTCCTGATACACGGTCGCGTCGCCGGTGGTGACGACAACGTCTTCGCCAAATTCCGCGGCGAGTGCGTTCGCCTTGGCGGGCGAAATCTCCAGCACGCCCACACGCGCACCTTCTTCGAGAAATCTGGTGACAATCGCGTGACCCAATCCGGAGCCACCTCCGGTGACCAGTGCGACTTGGCTCGTCAGGGCGGCCACGTGCGCCTAGCCAGTACCGTTGATGAACTCGATCAGCACTTGATCATGTTCTTCAGGTTTTTCCCACTGTGGCCAATGCGAAGCATCGGCCATCACGTAGAACTGACACCCGGGGATCAGGCTCGCGAAGTATTCGCCGAGGGCTGGCGGCTCGCCGGGATTGTGTTCGGTCCAGAACACCAGGGACTTGGGTTCGTAGCTCTGGAGATCTTCTTCCTCCCAGAACGGATTCAGATCCCATGGGTCGGCGTCATTGCTATCGACTTTGAACCAGCGACGCATTTTTGCGTTGATTTCTGGAGTGGAGTAGAGACGATTTCGGATTTCGACGATGTCGTCCGTCATGCGCGCAGGATCGGCGACCAACCATTCCAGACGCCGACGCGTGATTTCAAAACTCGGCTCGGTGATGGCTTTGAGGGAGAGCTCCGCCAGGTCGTCGTGTGCCTTGGGCGCCGGGAATGAACGCTTCAGCCGAACCCGCCAGCCGTACCCTGTGTTGAAAATGAGCTTGCCCGCGCGCTCCGGGTACCGCAGACCGAACTCGAAAGCGAGCATGGCGCCCATGGACTCGCCCTCAATATGGGCTCGCTCGTGGCCTTCCGCATCCAGCAGATCCACGATGGCATCAACCTGATGATCGTGGCGTTTGTTGAGGTCCCAAGGTCCTTCAGACGAGTAGCCATGGTAGAGAGCGTCAACCGCGTAAACGTGAAAGTGCTTGCCAAGATTGTGCATGTTTCGGGCATAGCATTCGGCGTGCCCACCGATACCGTGAATCAGCAACAGCGGCTCGCCCTCGCCACACTCAATGACGCGATGCGTCCATTTCGCCCCCTTCACCAGACGAGTCTGACACCCGAGGAGCTCTACACCCACCGACTTCCATTGCTCCAATGGTTTGCACTCGACTGGCCGCGACAGATTGAAGTGGTTGATTCCCATCTTGTTTCTCTCACCCTTTTGTCAAAGCAACTACGTCATTGGACGGTGGCATAAGATCCAAAAAAAGTAAATAATCGTTTTTATTATCTTGCATGTTTTTCGAGCTTCATAGTCCCGGGGTGGATGGGTACGCCAATTGGAGGAAGCCGTGTCTGCAACAAGTGGTACATCCGTCGGCAACCTGAACCTCGTGCCGCGGGGGAAGCCGAAGCAACTCCGAGCGCATGTGGCTTTTGAACGCATCCTGACGGCAACTGCCGAGCTGATCTGTGAACTCGGAATCGACCGGATCACGACCATTCAGGTTGCCGAGAGAGCCAAGGTCAATGTCAGCACGCTGTACCGATACTTCCCGAACAAATACGCGTTGGTCACCTACCTGGCCCAACAGCTGTCCGAACGACAAAACGCCGCGGTCAATGATTATCTTGCCGCCGTGGACCCCAGCCTGCCGTGGGAGCAAGTTCTAGATGGCATTGTCGATGCGATGGTCGGCGTCAGCCGCAAGGAAGTTGCGTTCGTGCCGCTGCAGCGTGCGCTGATGGCGGTGCCTGAACTCCGCGAAGAATATCGGCGCAGTAGCGAAGACGTGAGCGAGTTACTGACAGAATTCCTCCGCCGTTGGGGTATTGCACTACCCCCCACACGCGCGCGCCTTATCGTCACCTGCATGGGCGAGTGCTCGGCCGGTTTGCTTGACTTGGCGGTCTCCGGCGATCTGCCCTACGACGACGATGTGGTGAGCGAACTGAAGCGTGTGTTCAGAGGATACGTGAAGACTTACATTGAGAGTTGACCAAGTATTGGGGCGACCATGACCGTGGAGGAACTTTCGCGCAGTTCCGTCAGTGTACCCACGAAATCACTCGTCTTTGTCCACGACAAGGGAGAATCGAGCGGCACTCGGCACACGCGGACGGCATACGGTGTGACTCTTGACGAATTTCACAAAGTCCATCCTTAGGGTGTGATAGCCGAGAGTTTCACCTTCCATGACCCGCTCAGGCGGCTCGCTCCCGCTTCCCTTGCCGGCCGTAGCCGAAAAGCCCGACACCGAAGATACAAACATCCACAACACTTTGTTTTTATTGGTGGGCCGTGCAGGGATCGAACCTGCGACCACCTGATTAAAAGTCACCGGATAGCAACAAAACACAACGGTCAGCGACACGTCACAACAAACAATTCAATAAGTTACATCTAGCGGCTAGTTGCTGTTAGTCGCCGGTTGTCGTGGAATTTTGTGCTCAAGTGTGCCACCAGTGTGCCACGGAATAGCAACTACTGTGAGAGTGTGGGGCGCACGAATACCGACTTCGCCTACTGAGTGCACGGGTTCTCTCTCAACAATCCTTATAGTTTTTCTTCACGCATTCACGGGCAAGGTTCTGTGCGGCAGAGATGTCGGCAGGGGTCATTCGTTTCGCAACTTTGTCTCTGTTCTTCGCGGGATCCTCATCCCCCTGTTCAGCAGCAAGGGAAAACCACTTTCTCGCAGTTGAGTAACCCTGTGGAACTCCTTTCCCTCTGGATTGAGATGGTCGGGGCGGCTGGTCGTCCCGCTGTCCTAGTCGTTTGGTGCGCAAAGGACCGGGGAATTGCCTCCAAGCCTCGTCGTGCTGAAGCTACCTAGGTTCCTGGCCGTGATGGCTGTTCAGCAGGTTCTACAGCTCTACCCATATGCTAGGTAGGGTAGCCGTTTCGTCGACCACCAGAGCCCGAAAATCAGAACTGATTACTCACCGCAAACAAAGCTACATAGCTCTCGACAGGTACAGCAACTCGCTGTCTCAACTTTCCTGACGACGGACACTGTTCCCCATCAGCAATCATGAGACAAGTTGTGGTGTTTAACTAAGGGCGTAATCCTGACTCATCGAGGCTCTTCAAAGGAGAGCGAGATGAGCAAGAGCAGTTCGAATCACGAATCAGCAGAGCAACACGTCAAGAGCATCCGACGCGCGACGCGAGGAGGGAACCTAAAACGCGTAGCGGTTTAGGCGTCAGGTTCGCCGGATTGTTAGGCGACATCGAACAACGGATACAACACTATCGCCACTCCTGAGAATGGGCATAAAAGACCTTCGCGACAATTTTCCATTCATCCGCAATCTTTACCATCGAGAGGTGGTCGGTAAACCAAGTGCCATAGCAGTATCCTCCGACCGAAATCACCGCCGTGTCGCCAACGAGCACAAGTCCTTCTACACGGTACTCAAATGGTGCATCGCCGGTCTTCGCATCAGGTGTAGTTTCAATAAACTGCTCAAGACTCGCAAAATCAAACTCACCTTCAAAATGTCCAATGACTGATGCGTTCGGGTGAAACACACGCCTAAGTTCGGCCTCATCTGCATCTACCATTGCCTTGAAATAGGCTGCCGCAACGGCAGTTACCGCGTCGCCTTCGTCACATCGGTTGTACATGAGTGCCTCCTGACGATTTGATATCAAACCTATGCAGCCTAACTTGGCGGAAGAGCGTGGGAGTCGAACCCACCAGGGCGGCTTGCCCATAGGCGCGACCCATGCGGCTCATCAATGTTGCATTCGCATCATACAAAAACTTCGACGACGGCCACCCAGATATACCGTAAAACCGCCCCAGCGGTCGTCAGCTACGTAACTCCGGCAGGTGAGACGTTCGCACTCAAACGACTCAACTTCGAAACATCGCGGCTGATGCCGAGCTTCCAGCTCGACAATACGCTGACCGGTCATCGAGAGGGAATGGTGTCGAGCGGTGACGCGGGCGAGGTTTCGTTTCGAGCACTTGGCAATAAAGACATCACAAAGCCAAAGCTGGTGTTGCCGGAGGATGGCATCGTCGATGCCGGCTTCGACCGATTCGTCGACCAGCACTGGGCTGAGCTCGTGGAAGGGGAAGTCCTGAGTCGTCCCTTCTTGGTTCCGCGCCGGCTCGATTTTGTGGATTTCCGAATCAGGCGTGAATCCGAAGACGACAGCACCTACGTGTTCTTGATGGGGGTCGAATCGGCTCTGCTGCGTTTGTTCGTCAAACCGATAAAAGTGACCTACGAGCGCAAGTCGCGCAGGCTTTTGCGCTACTCGGGGATCTCTAACATGCGAGACAACCAAGGTGACAACTTTGAGGTCCCAAGTGAATTCACGTCCGAACCAGAACCCAAGTCGTCGATTGCGGAATCATCACAAGCGTTCGGGCAGCAGGCGCTCTGATGAGGCAATGCTGAGAATCGGTGACCGACTTACTCCTTAGGGATGTGATTCAGGGTTTGCTCCGTTTTCCGAGGGTCCGGCGTCTACCAATCGATCGGCTTGCCGTCCCAGGCAAAGAAACCGCCGTTGTCCTCTCGACGCAGGGTGCTGATAACGTTCAGCAAATGCCGGGCGGCGGCGTGGGGTGAGTGCAATTGGCTCGCGGCGATGTCGCGCTGAAAAGGTTGTGAGAGTTCAGTGTCGACCGTGCCGGGATGCAAGGCAACGCAAATGATTTCTTTGGCTTTGCGCCGCAGTTCAATCGACAGATTCTTGGTGATCATGTTTTGAGCCGCTTTCGCTGCACGGTAGGCGTACCAACCGCCCAGGCGATTGTCGCCAATGCTGCCGACTCGTGCCGAGAGACTTGCGAAGACGGCACGGCGGTGATTGTCGAGCAGCGTCTGGCAGTGTTTCGCGATCAGCAGCGGACCGACGGCGTTGACTGCAAAGCTGCGTTCGAGGTTAACAGTTGAAACGTCGGCGAGTCTCTTTTCTGGCTGCATGCCGGCATCGTTGTGCAACACGCCAGCACAATTGATAATCAGATCGAGCCGCCCGGTCTCGGCGCGCATCGTGTTCGCCGCCGCTGATACCGACTTCTCATCGGAAACGTCCAGGTCCAGTCTAAACAGTCGACGGTCGTAACTCGATGCAAGCGCGATTAGCGCCGGGTTGCCGACCGCCTCACGCGATGCGGCGAATACTCGTTCGACCGATCTGTCTGTCAGCAGTGCGCTCACCAGGGCGAGCCCCACGCCGCGACTGGCGCCGGTGACCAAGGCATCACTCATGCGTAGAGCTCCACCCGCGCGACTCGGAGGTCAGCGCAAAACTCGCGACCAATGGCCACCAGTCCGAGGCGCCGCAGGCCAGTCAGATTGAGCGGTACATCGGTGCGGTGCGGTTTGAAGCTGGCGAAGGCCAGCTGAATCTCACGCCATCCCGGTGGGGCTTCGAAGTGGGCACGATAGGACTGCCAGGACCGGAGCAGATCCGCGGTGCGCAAATGTGCCGAGTAGGTTTCCGCGTTGCCGTGCACTATCAGACGGAGACCTCGAAACTCCGAGACGTCGATAGTGCCGCCCGCGGTGTCTAGGTCGAGAGTCATCTGCACAAAGCCGCCGTTATTGGCGAGCGAAACATCGCCTTCGAGGTGTAAGCAGCGCCGTGCGAGAAGGCGTTCAGAGCGCAATTTGACCGTCGAGACACCGCCCATCACCTGGCCCGTAACCGCCCGCCAGGGCGTTGCCAGACGGGAAACCAAATCTTCCCGGCACACATCGTCAATCAGCATGAGGTTGTCCTTCGTTGGGAGGCAGTCGCGACTTTCAGCCGCTCAACGCTCTTAACGTCTGGCTGGCGCTGTCGTTAAGTCGAACAAGCCGTTCTGATTCATGTGTCGAATATAAGTCTAATCATCATATTGACATAGCTTAGACACCTAAGCTAATATGTCCCAATATTATTCAGACACTCTCACAGTATGTCCAATCCATTTCACGGCACAAATGACGCGATGGCATGTGAACCTAGGCCGGCAATGGCTTATCGGGCCGCGAGTCAAGGCACCGCACGAAAAGCGTGCGCGGGACGCCAGTCGCGAAACGTCGATGCTCGCGAGGTCGCTTACTATCAGGCGTTCGCCGAGAGCTGGTGGGATCGTTCCGGCCCTTTCTGGCCTCTCCACGCTCTCAACTCAATTGGCGTTTCGCCCTGACGTGCAGAACCGCCGTGAATTACATGATGATTGCGCGCCGCGTCGATGCGGAGACGGCGACCGAACAACTTCGATCGCACGCGTCGCGGTGTGGTCCGAACAAAACGGGAGTGTACTGACATGTCGCATGTTTCAGCTCGGCGGTGGCGACACACCTTTGGCGTGCTCGGCATTGTCGTCGCTGCGCCGTTTTTTGCCTGGGTGCCACTCGGCCTGATCGAGTCTGTCCCGTCGCTGGTCGAGGTGTTCGGTGTGCCCGGGCTGCGAATCCCGGCGTCGATATCCGTAGCGGGCTTGCTGATGGCCGCAATCGGTTTCTTTGAGTGGTGAAGGATAAATCGAGTTCATGTACTGACGCCTGCGGCGTCGGAGTTCCAATCGAAGAGAGGAGTTAGAAACGATGTTCAGACTGTCCGACCTTTTCATATTGCTCGCGGTGGCGGTGTCATTCGCAGTATCCGGGTTCTTGTGGTTCAACGGCTACCAGACTGAAGGCCTGTTCACGGCGATCTGGGTGCCCTCCATTCTCGCCTTTGGCATTTATTTCAAGCTGTCCATTCTCAACGCCAGGAGTCTTAGATCATGAGTGAGTCACTGTTCCTAACTGTTGCGGTATTCGTATTTGTCATGATGGTCATTGGTCTCACCTTGACTGTAATGGAGTTTCGCTATGGACAGCCGAGGCGCGAGGATAAGCGGTCAGCTCTCGGCGACGAGACGCACCGGTCGCCACACCTCGAGAGGGCGGCCGGGACGGCGACGCGTTGAGACGGCGGTGGGACGGATGAAGCTTATTCAGCGCAATGGAGGTGCGGCAGTGACACCACAAACTGCCAGCACTGCAATGAGTCAACTGGGTGTCTACGCGCTCTGTGCAGCAAGCTTTGGTGAGATGCTGCACCGCTTCTTGATGCCAAGAGCCGCCGCCGCAAGCACACTGGCACATCGACAGCAGAACGATGCCCAGCGCGCCGATACGGTGGTCGACGACCGATGTTGATCCAGGTGTCAAAACGTCTTTCAATCGTCCGGTCGTGAACTAGCAGGCGATCCGGTCGGGCGTTTCCCGACCAACCTGCGACGGAGAGAGCATGCAGACCCAAGACGCGAACATCGACAAAGTGTTCAAGATCGGATCCGTATCCCGGCTCACGGGCTTGTCCACCCACACACTGCGAAAATGGGAGTCGCGCTACGGAGCGGTCACACCGACGCGCTCTGAACGTGGTGAACGCTTCTACACCCGAGAAGACTTAGAGCGATTGTCGTTGCTAAAGCGCCTCGTCGACGCTGGCACCGCGCCGAGTGGTGTGGCTCGACTGAGCCTGCCGGACCTCAAGCGACGAGCGGAGCAGCTTGAAGCGATTGAGCACGTGGCGGCAGAGGGCGAACGGGCTCCGGTGAGCGTGGCCGTTGTCGGCGATGTGCTGACGGCGTTGTTTGAACGCGAATCGGCGCCTGGACATGTCATCCGAGTGGTCGCCAGCGCCGACTCGGCGGCGGGTCTGCTTGCCCGTGGAGAATTCGACCCCGTCGACGTGTTGCTGCTCGAATGTGCGACGGTGTCGAACGAGACGAGGCAAACCGTCGAGGCGCTGTCGAGAGAGATCGGCGCCGAGGCCGTGGTTGTGGTGTACAACTTTAGCACCGAACACGCGCTCGCGACGCTACGGTCAGCAAAGGTGGTAGCTGTCAGGGCGCCGGCCGACATCCGGGTCCTAGAGCTGCTGCTGATGCGGCTCGTCAGGTTGCAGTCGCCGGTACGAGGGCCATCACGTGACTCGAGTCCAGCCATCATTGGACCCGAAGGCGTGACCGCACCACGTCTCTCGCGAGAGATGATTGCCAGATTGACTCGGGCAACGCCGAAAACTCTTTGTGAGTGCCCACATCATTTGGCAGATCTCGTGTTGAGTCTGCGCGCGTTCGAGGAGTACAGCGAGGCGTGCGCGAGCCGGAGTCCCGAAGATGCGGCACTGCATCATTATTTGTGGCGAAGCGCGGCACGGGCGCGTGCATTGTTCGAGGAAGCCGTAGAACGCGTCGCCGAAGCCGAAGGCATTAATCTCCGAGATTGAATCGATGAGCCTTACGAGAACCCGCGCCGTGTTACCTGGCGGCACTGCCATGCCAGTTGAACCGAACGCGTTGACGGTCTACTACGATGGGGCTTGCCCACTGTGCCGACGTGAGGTCGATTTCTATCGCCGTCGTGCGCGTGCTGAATCCATTACGTGGGTTGACGCAGCGGCGGCGGAGTCTGAGCTGATTGCAGATGATTTGAAAAGAAGTGACGCGCTTTCTCGGTTCCATGTTCGTCTCCCGAACGGCACGCTCGAGTCGGGAGCCGAAGGATTTGCGGCCCTGTGGTGCGCCGTGCCAGGCTTTGGCTGGCTGGGGCGCTTGTGCCGGTCGCGTCCCATGCGACCGGTGATGGAGCTTACGTACCGGTTGTTCTTGAAGGTTCGACCACTGATGCAGCGCAGCGCCGCAGTGAGTCAGATCGTAGAGGCGACGAAGTACCCGCGGTGGTTGCAGCGTGAATTGCGCTCCGACCACGCTGGTGAGACGGGAGCGGTAGCGATCTACGCTGGAATTCTGGCGGTGAGTCGCTGTCCTGAGGTTCGCAGCTTCGCGGCTCGTCATCAGATGACCGAAATTCAGCACCTGCACGACCTGCAAGAACTGCTGGCAGTCATCCACCGCAGCAAGCTGCTGGCGCTGTGGTGGCTGTTGGGATTTATCACCGGTGCGGTGCCGGCGCTGTTCGGGCCGCGTGCCGTCTACGCGACCATCGACGCAGTCGAGACTTTCGTCGACCTGCACTACCGAGCACAAATCGAGCGGCTCACAAATGTGGGTCGCCATTGTCACGTTCGCGAGGTGTTGCAAGACTGTCGACACGACGAGCTTTCGCACCGCGACGAGGCGCGGCAGCTTGGTTGTGGTAAACGCAGTGTGGTTCTGCGCCTTTGGCTCGGTGCGGTGCGTGCCGGGTCTTCGCTTGGCGTTGCCATCGCCCGTCGATTTTGAGCCCCGATGTCGTACTCGAGTGCAAAGCACCGCTGGCGATCGATTCCGACTCGATTCACCGGTAGTTCGCCGCGCCGACCGGGATGATCTGAGATGCCGGAAGGCCCTGAAATCCGAATTGCTGCGGACCGCATTGCTCGGGTGCTCGAAAGAGCCACTTGCATAAGGTGGTGCTCGCGCCGCCAACACTGCGCCGCTTCACGCCATAGCTCGAGTGGGCGATGGCTGTCGAGATACCGAAACGCGAAGACGAGCGGTATTACGTCGATGCCGAAAGGCTCTGGCAGCGATTCGACTGGCGTACGGATAGACTTTCGGCACCGATTGGCTGCGATGTTCGTGATCGCGCCATCGCCGTGGACTTCTCCTCTAGCCGCTCGCCTCACCTTTTGATTGGCGGAATGACGGGTGGCGGAAAGTCCGTCGCCCTGGAGGTGCTTCTGCTCGGCCTGGTGCGCCACTACACCGCCGAGCAACTGGAGCTGCGCATCATCGATCCGAAGGGTAACGAGTTCACTGTTCCCCGTCAGCAATCATGAGACAAGTTGCGGTGTTTAGTTAAGGGAGTAATCCTGGCTCATCGAGGCTCTTCAACGCATCCTTGGGAACCATGCACAAAAAAGCCGCTTTGATAGCGGCTTTAATTTTGGTGGGCCGTGCAGGGATCGAACCTGCGACCACCTGATTAAAAGTCAGATGCTCTACCGACTGAGCTAACGGCCCT
>MDTE01147395.1_pt1 | contig 25853 bp, 20 predicted proteins | sample 811231 | NCBI WGS metagenome assembly MDTE01 (sample SAMN05326651, study PRJNA326480) | marine metagenome | isolation source: seawater | place: Indian Ocean: Red Sea | collected 2010
CCTGGCTCGCTGGACCAGCCTGGTTGTCTTCACGGCCCGCTTCCCCGAACTGGGGCCCGACTTCTGGCACCAGCACTTCCACTGGGACCTACTGGCCGGTGGCGGCCTGTGGAGAGGCACGACCTGGGTCCTGGCCCGCTGCCTGTGTTGTGGACTGGGAGTGGGGCTGATCTCCTACCACCTGGGTATGCAGCCCAAGTCCTCCAGCCACGACGTCAGCAACGGTGTCACCCGAACGATCCTCTGGTCGACGTTGCTGGTGCTGGTGGTCCACTTCGTCTTCACATTTTTCGAATTCATCGCCGTCGGCTAAAGTGGCTCGCCCCGGACCGACCGTGCCCCCGGAGAGCGATCCATGACCGAGTCCACCAATCCGTCCGACTACCTGGCCGAACACGGCGAGCGATTCACCCGCGAACTGCTCGAATTCCTCGCGATCCCCAGCATCTCGGCTCTGCCCGACCACGCACCGCACGTGGCCGCCGCCGCCGACTGGGTGGCCGACCGGTTGCGGCAGGCGGGCGTGCCAACCGTCGAGGTACTCTCTGCCGGCGGCGTCCCCGCCGTTTTCGGCGAATGCCTGGAGGCCGGCGAAGCGGCTCCCACCATCCTCGTCTACGGCCACTTCGACACCCAGCCGGTCGACCCGGTGGAGTTGTGGACTCACCCACCGTTCGAACCGGTGATTCGCGAAGAACGGATCTATGCCCGCGGAGCCTCCGACGACAAGGGGAACATGCTGATCCCGATCCTGGCAGCCGAAGCCTGGCTGAAAACAGTCGGGTCACTGCCCATCAACGTGAAATTCCTGTTCGAGGGCGAAGAGGAAGTGGGCAGCCCGCACGTCGAGGAGTTCATTCTCGAGCACCAACAACGATTGGCCTGCGACTACGTCGTCAGCGCCGACGGGGGCCAGTGGAGTGAGGATCAGCCGAACCTGCTGGTCGGATTCAAGGGGCTGTGCGCCGTCGAAATCGACCTGGTTGGCCCCAACCGGGACCTCCACTCGGGTCAGTACGGCGGCACCGTGCAGAACCCGATCCATGCCCTGGCCCGCCTGATTGCCTCGATGCGCGACGACCAGGGCCGGATCACCATCGACGGCTTCTACGACCAGGTGATCACGCCCGGAGAGTCCGATCGGGAGCAGATCGCCACGATCCCCCAGGACGATGAGAGTTATGCCGACGGGCTGGGGGTCGACGAGTTGTTCGGTGAACCCGGCTACTCGACGCTCGAACGAGCCTGGTGTCGTCCGACGCTGGAGGTGAACGGAACATGGGGTGGGTTCACCGACGACGGTGTGAAGACGGTGTTGCCCTCGGAGGCCCACGCGAAAATCACGTGCCGCCTGGTGCCCGATCAGGACCCGGCGATGGTTGCCGAGTGCATTCGTCGGCACGTCGAGCAGCACGCGCCTCCGGGAGTGACCGCGACCACGACGGTCAGCGAATCGGGTGCTCGCCCGTACCTGGTGCCCGGCGACCATCCCGGCAACCTGGCCGCCGGCGACGTACTGCAAGAACTCTACGGCTCCGCGCCCTACTACACTCGCTCGGGAGGCACATTGCCTATCTGCAGCTTGCTGCGCGAACACCTGGACGTCTACACGGTGATTTTCTCGTTCGCACTCGACGACGAACGGGCTCATGCTCCTGACGAATTCTTTCGGATTTCGAGTTTTCGTCGCGGCCAACAGGCCTGGTCGCGGCTCTGGCAACGGATCTCCGAGACCGGATGACCTCTAGATCTCCGCGAGGCGCCGTTCCGTGGCATGGGTGCCGGGCACGGGGTAGACTGCCGGCTCGATCCTCAACCCGGCCGGAGACCCGTTGATGAATCCTCCACGACTGACCGTCCGCCATTCCGGATTGTTCCTGCTCACGCTGGCTCTCGTGCCCGCCGGCCTGTCCCCGGTGCACTCGGCCGATCCCCAACAGGCGGCCGAGCAAGCTGCGGCGCTGCTCAAACAGGTCGGAGTCAATCGCGGACTGTGCGTGGCGGTGGGGCAGGAGGCGGAGGTGGTCCTGGAACTGGTCCAATCCAGTGACCTGCTGGTGCTGGTCCGCGAACCCGACGCCAAGGCGCGGGCTCGCCTTCAACAGGCCGCTGACGAAGCCGGGCTGGGAATCGATCGGCTCGTGATCCAAGCCGGCGACGCCACGCAACTCCCCTACGCCGACCGGCTGATCGACGCGGTGATCACGGCCACCCCCAAACTCGGCGACAAAGAAGCGATGCGGGTCCTGCGACCCGAGGGCGCCCTGATCCGCACCGACGGCAAGCAACTGGTCACTCGCCGCCGCCCTCCACAGAAGGGCGCTGCCGACTGGAGCCACTGGGAGCACGGTCCCGACAACAATCCGGTGTCCACTGACAGCGTGATCAAGGCGCCCTACATGACCCAGTTCATGGCCATGCCGTACTACATTGGCATGCCCAGCGTGACCACTGCCGCCGGCGGGCGGACGTTTCTGGCCATCGGTCACATCGCGCACCATCGCCGCGAGTGGAAGATGCTCAACAAGCTCATCGCTCGCAACGGCTTCAACGGCACGATCCTGTGGCAGAAGTCGCTGCCGGAGGGCTACCTCGTTCATCGATCGGCCTTCGTAGCCACCCGGGACACCTTCTACATGATCAACGGCCCTGGCTGTCAGAGAATCCACCCCCAGACTGGTGCCGACCTCGGACGACTGCGGATCCCCGGACTGGTGGGACACTGGAAATGGATGGTCATCCGCGACGGCATCCTCTACGCCCTCGCCGGTCCTCGGGACCAGGGCGTGGTCACCACCAAGGGCGACCGTTCGTTCGGCGGCTGGAGCTGGTCGGACCTCAGCCGCGGTTACTACAGCAAGCCCCGGGTGCCATGGGGATTCGGCACCGCACTGGCCGCCATCAATCTGAAGACCAACAAGGTGCTGTGGGTCCACAAGGAGACCGGCAAGCCGATCGACTCACGGGGCATGACCCTGGGCCAGGACAAGCTGGTGCTGTACTGCCCCGACCAGCATCTGCGCTGTCTCGATGCCAAGACGGGAAAGGTGGTCTGGACCAACGACGAGAAGGACGTGCTGGGATTGATCGAGCAACCCGGCGAGGGCCTGAGTTCGACGCCGGGATTTCGCAGCGCGTGCCTGGCCGTCTTCACGCCCGACGCGGTAATCATCCAGGGCCAGACCCGGATGAACGTCGTGGCCATTTCGACAGCCGACGGTTACAAGCTGTGGCACAAGAAAAAGGTCACCAACAATCCCAACGCGATCTTTGTCGACGGGCGGGTGATCCTGGGCGTCGGCAAGGGCGGCAATCACGTGGCCATCGAACCCTCCACCGGACGAGTGGTCGAGGATCTCGGGTTCCGCAAGGTCGCCTGCACCCGGCTGACGGCCAGTTCCGACTCGTTCTTCGTCCGCGGTGAGGGCACGCTGCGATACGATCGCGGAGCAAAAAAACCGACTGTCGACGGAGCGATCCGCCCGGCGTGCAACGACGGGGCGCTGCCTGCCAACGGTCTGCTGTATCTCGGCCCCTGGCAGTGTGACTGCAATCTGAGCCTGATCGGCAACGTCGCCAGATGCTCGGCCGGTGATTTTCAGTTCGCCAGGGTGGCCACGACCGCCGAACGGCTCGAACGCTTTGCCGACGCGACCCAGGTCAAGGAACTGGCTGTCACCGAATCCGACTGGAGCACCCATCGCAGCGACAACGACCGCTCATCAAGCACTCCCGTAAAACTGCCGGCATCGATCAAGCCGTCCTGGCGTTTCAACCATCCGGCAGGATCGCAGCCAGTTCCTTCGGTGGCAGCGGCCGGGCTGGTCTTCGCCACCGGACTGGACGGCGTCATCCGTGCAGTTGATGCCGGCTCGGGTGCCGTCCGCTGGACTTTCCCGACCAATGCTCCGATTCGCATGCCTCCCACCATCGCCGACGGACGGTTGTACGCCGGAGCCGGTGACGGTTTCGTCTACTGCCTGGAAGCGGCGACCGGCCGCCCGCTGTGGCGGTTCCGCGCCGCTCCGGTCGAACGCCAGATCATGGCCTACGGCCGTCTCACCTCAACCTGGCCGGTCAACACCGGCGTGCTTGTCGCCGATGGCGTCGCCTACTTTGCCGCCGGCATGATCGATCACGACGGCACCTACCTTTTCGCCATTGACGCCGTCAGCGGTGCCTTGAAATGGCAGAACAATTCAACCGGTCACCTGAATGCCGGGATTCGCAAGGGAATCAGTGCCCAGGGCAACCTGACGATCCACGACGGCCGCCTGATACTCGCCGGCGGCAACCAGATCTCTCCGGCTCCGTTTGACCTGAAGACCGGTAAGTGCCTGGTCAAGGCCAGGTCGCAGGGGCGGCCGCAGTCCAATCACGGACGCTACGTCGGGGTGCTTGGCGGCAAGGTCCCGGTGGCCGGGGGCCGGATCCTGTTCTCCTCGCCCCGAAACGTCTCGAGCAAGGGCAGCTTCGAAGTGCACACGGCCAAGCGTCGCCTGAGGCTCAACTTCGGCGGAATCCCGCCGGCCTGGAACACGTCCACCGTGGCACTGGTCAACTTCAAGCACGGCCTGCTGACCTGCTGTGACACCAGCAAGGTCCTGGAGAGAATCAATGCAAAAGAACCGGCCAAGGGAAGCCGGGGCACGGTCGCCTCGGATTTGAGCAAGACCAAGGCGATTCGCTGGCAGAGTTCTCTGGGTGAAAGCAACAAGTTCGAGGCGATGTCGCTGGTGGTGGGTCCCAATGCCATCGTGGCCGTGGTCCAGCACCAGCAGAAGTACCGTGCTCAACCCCAGTGGTTCGTGGTGGCCTTTGACCAGGCCTCCGGCAAGGCAACGTGGCGACACGAGGTGAAGGACGAACCGTTGCCGGGGGGACTCCTGGTCGACCGCGACGGCAGGATTGTCGTGACCACCCTGGCCGGAAACCTGTTGAGCCTGGTCGGCGGCGAGTGACCCCGGACGACGGCGTCATCTGCCAACAGCGTTTTTCGGACTCAGGCAACCGCTGGCCGCCGGGAGGCGTTGTAGCGACGGACGCAGCTGAAGGCGAACAGGTTGAACAGGTGCCACACGCCCAGCACCAGCATCACCAGGCCCACCTTGCTGCTGAGCATCTCGATGGAGGAAATCAGGTCGGTGGCCCGTTCGGATGTTTTCAGCATCAGTGTCACGAAGGCCGCGTTGACCAGGTAGTAACCGACCAGCATCAGGCGATTGACCGAGTCGGCCAGCACGGCGTCTCCCTCGAAGATCTCGATCAGGAACACCCGCCCGTTGACGAACAGCGTGTGCCCGACCCAGAAAGTGACTGCCAGCGAGAAGGCCAGGTAGAGGACGTAGGTGATGGCCATTGGAGACATCGTTCCGATTCCTTTTCCTTCGGCCCGCGGTGGCCCGCCCGATCACTTGACCGGATCGGACCACCGGGACCGGACCGTGGTTGGCAACCCTAGCGGAGGTATGCGGGAGCGGTCGGGGGCGGAGTCACGGCCGTACGGCGACTCTTGGTCAGCACCGCGACAGTGATGAAGTGCATCGCCCCCAGGCACAGCAACACGAACCCGATCTTCGTGCTCAGCAACTCGATGGCACTCACCGTGTCGGTGGCCACTCCTCCGTACTTCAGCGCCAGACTCTCGAACCCGAGGTTGATCAGGTAGAAACCGACGATCAACAGGTTGCTGAACGATTCGGCCACCTCCGGCTTCGAGTCGGTCTTGTCGGAGAGGTAAATCATTCCGTGCTTCCGCAACGTGCGAGCAACCCAGATGGTGACGCCCACGCTAATGACCAGGTAGCTAATGTGTGTGGTGACCATAGACATGATGAAGATCCTTTCGTTCCACGGGTCCGGCTTGTTGCGGGTCTGCCCCGCTCTACAATCACAGAACGGAAATGCCCCGGCGGTGTTACGCGCCCCGCGACATTTTTCTCGTCTTTTTCCAACTCCGACACGACGGGTTGACCTAACTCGTTGAACAGGCTTGAGATGAACGACGATCGTCCACCACTGGATTCCCTGGTTGCTGAGGCTCGCCGAGGCACACCCAAGGCCCTGGAGGAATTGCTGGGCCGGTACCGCCACTTCGTTTCGCTGCTTGTACGAGCCCGGTTTCGGGGGGGGCGGATGGCGGGCAGGGTCGACAGTTCCGACATCGTCCAGGATGTGCTGCTCCGGGTGGCCGGACACATCGAGACGTTTCAGGGAGCCGACCAACCGGCCTGGGAGGCCTGGCTACGACGGATCGCCGAACGGGAAGTGCTGAGACAGGTCGACCATCACCTGGGGGCCGCCCGTCGAGATGCCGGCCGCGAACGGGCCGGCGGTGAAGGTGGAGAGAATCCCAGCCGGATCCTGGCCGGTTGGCTCGAAGCCTCAATCACCAGCCCCTCGCTGGCGGCGGTTCGCAAGGAACGCGCCGTGTTGTTGGCCGACGCCCTGGCCCGGCTTCCCGAAACTCACCGCGAACTCCTGGTGCTCCGCCACATCGAGGAACGCCCCTTCGATGAGATCGCCGAACGGCTGGACCGATCGTCGGGGGCGGTCCGCACGATGTGGGTGCGGGCACTCAGGAACCTGAAGGAGGCCGTCGCGGCCGAAATCGAACTGTCGTTGCAACTCGATTCCGACGACTGATTCACTCGCCCCCGCTGGCCGCTCCGTCCCTGAGTTTGCCCTTCAGTTCCACCGCAGAAAATCTCACCACGCAGGTCCTGAGATCGACGCGGATCCGGGCAATCGCCTTGTCGCTGACACCTTCTGCTCCCCGGGTCAGCCAGAACAACTCGGCATTGCGGAACTTCAACAGGTGGTCGACCACGGCATCAGTCACCTGGGTGTGAGAGATCTCCAGTTGCTTCAGCCCGGTGATTCCGACCAGCGCGCCGATGCCGTCATCTCCAACCTGGGTCCCGCTGAGCACCAGCCTTGTCAACGACTTGAGGCCGGCCAGACGCGCAACCCCTTTGTCCGTCAGTTTCGTGTTGGTCAGATCGAGCGTCTTCAGGGCGGTCAACTTGGCCAGGACGATCGCCGACTTGTCGGTGATTGCCTGGTCGGCGAGCTTCAGTTCGGCGAGCTTGGTCATTCCCGAGAGGTGCACCAGGGACTCGTCATTGAGAGGAGTCCCGGTCATGTCGAGTTCGGTGAGACCGGTCATCGTCGCCAGAGGAGCCATCGCCGTTGCGGACACCTTGGGAGCGTGCAGGTGGAACGCACTGGTGTCGGACAGGCCATCGACCAATTCAAGATGCTTGTCGGTGATCTCCGGGCCAGCCAGTTGCAACCGCACCACCTGGCCGCCGCGAGCCTGGAACCTCGCTCCCATCTTCCGCAATGCGGCAATCCGCGCTTCACGCTCGGGCGTCATCGGCACGACCGGCCCACGACTGCGTCGGCCCCAACCGCCCTTCTTGCCGCCCTTCTTGCTGCCCTTCTTGCCACCTTTTCTCCCGCCTTTTTTGCTGCCCTTGCGGCCGCCGCCCTTGGTAGAAACGACTGCGGTACGACCACCCGGCTTCGGCGTCCCCGGCACGGCCGCTCCGGCCGGCACGGCCCCCTTCTTGGCGGCCAGTTCCTTCTCGATCGCCTTCACGGCATCCCGTTCACCCTGCAACGCCGAAGCGTCCTGCATCAGGCCGGTCGCCACCAACCCGCAGGATCCCCCGGCAAGCACCACCGAGAACCCCCAACCCACAGCCCCGGCGCAAAAGGCCGGATTGCGGCCCTGGATCTGTCCCAAGGTGAAAGCCAGCGCAAGCACACCGGCAGCCAAACCGAGAATCACCAACATCGGGTCGTCTCCTCGTCCAACCACTCCGAAAGTCGCGAGGCTCGGCCGCGACGATCCACAGGGGCTATCCAACCTATTCTCTGATGCCGCGTCAAGCACCTGCTTGCCACACCGCGACGACCGGTCGATACTGTGTCCCGGTCACGGCACACGATGGAGACAGGAGAGAGTGGTCAATGGTATTCGTCTGGTTAGCCGTTGCGATCGGTGGCTGCTTGCTGCTGGTGCTCGTCTACGATCTCACCCAACGGAGGCACGCTATCCTGCGGAATTTTCCGGTGATTGGGCACTTCCGTTATCTGCTGGAGGCGATCGGCCCCGAACTGCGACAGTACATCGTCACCGGCAATGACGAAGAACTTCCGTTCAACCGCGACCAGCGCCGCTGGGTGTACTCCTCGTCGAAGAAACAGAACAACTACTTCGGGTTTGGCACCGACAGCGAACTCGAACAGTCCTCCAACTATCTCATCATCAAACACTCCTCCTTCCCGGTCCGCAGTCCACTCCCCGGAGAGGCCGATTACGACCCCTACTACGCCATTCCGGTGGCCAAGATCCTGGGTGGACACCGGCGCCGTCGCCGCGCGTTCCGCCCGCCTTCGATCGTCAACATTTCTGCGATGAGCTATGGATCGCTCAGCGGAAACGCTATCCACGCCCTCAACGCCGGCAGTTGCCTGGCCGGCTGCCTGCACAACACCGGCGAAGGAGGCGTCTCCCCCCATCACCTCCAGGGGGGCGACCTGATCTGGCAAATTGGCACCGGCTATTTCGGTTGTCGAGACGAACAGGGGAATTTCAGTCTCGACCACCTGGTCGAGACCACCAACAAACACCCGTCCATCCGGGCCCTGGAAATCAAGCTCTCCCAGGGAGCCAAGCCCGGCCTGGGCGGCATCCTGCCAGCCTCGAAGATCACGCCCGAGATCTCCCGGATTCGCGGGATCCCGATGGGAGTGGACTGCATCAGCCCGTCGTCACATTCGGCGTTCTCTGACGCCGACAGCCTGCTGGACTTCGTCGAGAACATCGCCGAGGCAACCGGGCTGCCGGTGGGGATCAAGTCCGCCGTCGGGGAAATGGATCTCTGGCACAACCTGGCCCGACTGAGCGACAACACGGAACGCGGAGTGGATTTCATAACGATCGACGGGGGCGAGGGGGGGACGGGTGCCGGCCCACTGGTCTTCACCGACCGGGTGGCCCTGCCCTTCAAGATCGGGATGAGTCGCGTCTACCGGGTCTTCGCCGAGAGAGGATTGCACGAGAAGATCGTTTTCCAGGGATCGGCCAAACTGGGATTCCCCGAAATGACCCTGTTCGCCTTCGCGTTGGGCTGCGACATGGTCGGTGTGGCCCGTGAGGCAATGCTTTCGATCGGCTGCATCCAGGCCCAGCAGTGCCACAGCGGCCACTGCCCCACCGGCGTCGCCACCCAGAACCGGTGGCTGGTGAGGGGACTCGACCCGTTACTGAAAGCCGACCGACTGGCCAATTACGTGATGACGCTCCGCAAGGAAGTGCTGACCCTCTCACGGGCCTGTGGAGTCGTTCACCCCGCGTTGATCACCTCCGAGTACCTCGAGATCCTCGACGGGCGTTTCGGTTCGGCCACCGTGCCGCAACTGTTCGGGTACGAACTCAGCTACGGGATGCCGTCTCCGGAAGACCGCGCCCAGATCACAGAACTGATGAACGGAGGTCCGGGAGGAACTGCCACCGGCTGAGTTCTTCCCGCTTCGACTATGGCAACGTCACTCGACCGCCGCTGGCGACCAGTGTCTGCCCGGTCATGAAGTTCGAGTCGTCACCGAGCAGAAAGACGACCACCCCGGCAATGTCCTCGGGCTGACCGATTCGCTTCATCGGTGTCGCCTCGACTAATCCGTCGAGCACCGACTGGTCGACATCGGTCAGGATATCGGTCTTGATCAACCCCGGCGCGACCGCGTTGACCCGCACCCCATCGGGGGCCACCGCTTCGGCCAGGCTCCGCGTCAAACCGATCATCCCCGCTTTGCTGGCAGCGTAGGCGATCGACTTGGGCCGCGGCCGCAGTGCCGCGATCGACGCCACGTTGACGATCCGCCCGTAACCCCGCTCGATCATCCCGTCCTTGACCGCCCAACTGACCAGGAAGGCACTGGTCAGGTTCACATCGATCGTCCGTCGCCACAACTCGGCCGTCGTCTCCTGGTGTCCCCCGTAGTCGAAGATCCCTGCGTTGTTGACCAGGAGATCCACCGGCCCCAGCTCTTCGGTCACATCCTGGACCAGCCGTTCCACCTCGTCATCGACAGACACGTCCGCCGCGAATGCTGCCGCCGTGCCCCCGGCCGACTGAATCGCTCCGACCGTCGATGCAGCCGCATCGTGGTCCGACCGGTAATTGACAGCCACTCGGGCTCCAGCCGCTGCCAGTTGCTCACTGATGGAACGACCGATTCCCCTCGACCCACCGGTCACCAACGCCACACGCCCGGACACGCCGTGATCGCTCATCTCATGCCTCTCCGCGTCGTTCCATTTCCTGACAACAACCACGTATCACACAGACAACCGACCGGCCAGTCTAGGACGGACACCCCCGACGGGGAAACCCGTTGATGTTGGCATGCAGCAGTGTCTCGATTCGGGGACACCTGTCATCGATCCGATACGCACGTTCGCACTCTCACCTCCAGCCTGTCCCGTTCCACATTTCCGGCACGCCAATTGCTGATTTCGATGGAGTCGCAGGACCGACATCATCCACACCGGAACAGGAGGATCTCTCCATGACCAACCCGTACCATTGGCTAATGACCATCTTGTTGCTGGGCGTGATGGTGATCGATGCCGAGGCGGAAATCGTGATCCGCAGGAGTGGCTCGTCTTGGGCGAAGATCGACGACGATGGCACGATCCGCATCCGGGGCCGTTCGGTGGGCCGTTTCGAATCCAACGGCACAGTCCGCAAACGCGGCAGCTCGGTCGGATCGATCGACAGCGACGGCACCATCCGCAGGCGAGGCAGGTCGGTGGGGAAGATCGAGTCGAACGGAACGGTCAGACGGCGTGGCTATGCAATCGGCCGGATCGAAAGCGGCGGCACGATCCGCAAGAAAGGCTCGTCGTGGGGGTCCGCGTCCAACTGTTGTGGAAGCCACGGCGGCAAGAAGGCTGTCGCAGCCGTGCTGGTCTTCTTTGCCGACGACTATTTTGACGACTAGCCGGCTGGCAGTCCCTCGCCCTCTTCCACGACATGCTCGTGGTCACGCAGGTGATCCTGGCAGTATTCGTGATCACCGTCACATCGCGAACAGTACTGGAACAGCATCTGCGAGTCGTCCTTGTCGGTCAGCCCGCAGTGGCTGCAGGTGTGAAACGGCGTCACTTCCTCGCGCGCCACCTGCCGCAGGTGCTGTTGCCGCCGCTTGCTGGAACGGATCTTCAGCAGGATGTCGGAGCCAAAAAACAGTGCGAAGTTCAGGATCGATGCCAAGACCAGAAGCTTGTCCAGCCAGTTCGAGCCGGAAAGCAGGGTCACGCCATAGTAGAACCAGACGAACCAGGCCAGGAACTTGATCGGTACCGGGAACACAAACATCACGTAAAGCCGGAAATCCGGAAACAGGCAGGCGAAGGCCAAGACCACGCTGAGGCCCAGGTACCCCACCGTCACTGCCTGGTCGGGCACGATGAAGGCCACCGCTACCGAGGACACGCAGCCCACCAGCATGTAGACGTTGAAACGGAATGCCCCCCATTGGTTCTCGAGAGCACCGCCCATGACCACGAACAGGTACAACGCGAACAGGAACAGGATGTCACTGCCGGGGGGAACGAACAGGAACGTCAGCAGACGCCACCACTCACCGGCAACGACCTCGCTGCCTTGCAGACGCCAATCCTGCAACACGTCGGCCGATCCCGGCTGAGACGCATTCAGCCAGCTCATCACCAGCACCAGCCCGTGGCCCATCGCGATCAACAACGCGAGATTGGGGACCGCAAAGCGTCCAAAGCGTCGTTCCAGGCGATCGAGCAGCTTCATCTTCGCGTCCGTCGAAGTCGGCCTGGCCGTCAATTCAATCCCGAACGGTCAGGCTCACCCGTTCGATGTCGCTGGCCCCACTCTTGCGGAACGGGCGAGGCAGCGGCTGAGCCACACCACGGTTGTTGATCGCCCGACACCTGAGTTCGTAGCGTCCAGCCGCGACACCCGGCAACAGGCCGGCCCAGTGAACCAGCGAGTAGGCCTGCGGCCACGACGTGGGTCGGCCTGTCTTGGGATCAAACCCGTGAACCGGCGGGGAGACGCCCGGTCCGATCGCGTCCTTGGGCAACCCGCCCCCGAAATCCATCGGTGGGGGCAGCAGTTTCATGTCCTGCCACGGTGCCTTCTGGAAATACGGATCGCCGTTCGGCAGCGGCTTGTCCTTGGGATGAAGCCAGGCCTGCACTTTCGACACACCGTTGATGCCGACCTGTGCCAGGCCCGTCAACGGAATCGGCACCCCCGCCGAACCTCGCCGCGGCTTGCTGATGAATCTCGCGATCGACTTCATCCAGCTGTCGATGTCGTTGTTGCCCCGTTCGTAGGTGTCATTGGCGTTGAACCGGTTGGTCAGGAAGACCTTCGTCAGCCACTTGATGTTCTTGAACCCGTAGCTCTCGGGGATCACCATCCGCACCGGGCCACCACGGTTGCCGGAGATCCAGTCACCGTTGAGCTTGTAGCAGAGGATCACTGGCGGGGTGTCCGGAGGATCCTCCAGAACCCGTCCGACCGACAAAGACCCACGGAACTCCTGTTTGGGGTCCTCGTTGTGGTAGCCATAGAACCACACCCGACGGACGTTGGAGGTGGGCTTGGCCATCCAGATCACTTCACGCAACGGCACCCCTTCCCACAAACCGGTACCCAGCGGTGCAGCGATGTTGTTGCAGGTCATCGTCTTGAGAAAGCGGACCGAGTGTTTTTCTGCCAGCTTCATCAGTGCGTCGAATGTCAACGCGGTTCCGTCAGCGACCCGCAAGGGACGCTCGACCTGGGAATTCGATCCCGGATCGGGCAGGACCTCCAACCGCCACGACTCCCGCGTCATTCCCGCCGACTTGAGTTTCTCGGGAGGCAATTTGTACGGCAACGGGTTGCCCCGCTCGACCGGGACAAACTTGTCGGGCTCTGTCAGGTACTCAAGGCCCTTGATCTGCGCGTCGAGGGCGGCACGGGCCTTGGCCACCGCTTCGGACTCTTCAGCGGCCTGCAATCCCCCAGCCCCCAGGCCCAACGCTCCGACACCACCTCCAAGCTCCATGCTCTGTCGGAGAAAGTATCTCCGCGACACCTCTCGATGCTCATCGAAGAACGGCTGTCGGCTCATTGCACCACTCCTTCTGGTCCCGGTCGGTGTGACGGCGGTAAGGCTAATCGCCCTTTCGGCCCCGTGCAATCGAGCGGCCCGGTCTCACCCCCGTCAACCGGTCACTGGATCAGTGTTCGACCCGACAATTGGGCAACGCATCGCGAAGCCTCTTGATGCCTTCGTCGGTGACCCAGGTGCTGTGGAGATCCAGAAATTCCAGGGACCGGATTTCGGCCAGCACCGGCACACCGGCATCAGTGACGCGGGTCCGATCCAGGGAGAGGAACTTGAGCCGGGGGAGTCGCGCGAGAGAAACCAGCCCCGCATCGCCGACTTCGGTGTCACCCAGCTTCACCGATTCGAGCCGGGTGAGATCGGCGAGACGATCGAGACCTTCGCCGGTGATCCGCGTCCCGGTGAGATAAAGTTGCCGGAGCCCGGTGAGCCGGCTGAGGTGAGAAAGCCCCTGGTCGGAGACCGCGGTGCGTTCCAGTGACAGCGTCCTCAACTGAGCACGTCCTCGCAGAGAGGCCAGCGACTCGTCATCGATGCCGGTCCCCAGCAGGATCAGGCCCAGGACGTCGGGACGAGACACGATCGGTTCAATCCCGTCACCCGAGACGCTGGTCTGAGCCAGGTTGACCACCAGCGGACCGAGGCCTGTCAGTTGCTCCAGAAGAGCGGTGACGACACGTCCGTTTTCGAGATGTTCATCAGCCAGCCTTACCAGGGTTGCCTCGGATGCCGCCGGCGTTTCCGTTGCCAGTTGATGAGAGCGGACCGGCTTGAGCTTAACGCCCTGGAGTTCGAGGGCCGATTCGACCCTCCGACGGGTCTCGGCCCGCGCGGCCTCGTCGTCGACGTCAAACAGCCCGGTGGTGACCGAGATCACCGCCAGCAACAGCACTACCAGGACGACCGCCGCTATGCCTCGGCCGCGATGCCCCCGGCTGGCCACAATCCGTCCCTGTCGCCCACTCGACACCTCCGGCAACTCGGACCGTTGCGATTCGGAATCACTTGTGGACATGCGATGGCCGGCCGGGTGAGATGGCTCAGGATCGCCGGCATATAACACAGTGTCGGTGAGACGTTCAAGATCGACTGTCCACGGCCAACGCATTCGTCCGGACCGAGTCCTTGACAAGTCGGAATCCGTTGAATAATCAGTTGGGCACTGAACGCGACGGACACTTTTCGGCGACCACACGGCCTCCGGCATACCGTGGCAGGACATGGTGAACGGAGACTCGCCATCCCCGAACAATTGCGTATGAGCCGGGGCCAGAGCAGAAACGTGATCGGGGCAACAAAACGGGACGACCCGGCGATCGCCTCATTCATCCATGGCGCCGCATGGACCGAAGCGGTTGAGGAGATCACCAACGACGCCGAAGTCGAAAAACTGGTCGAACATCGGCTGCCGGTCTGAACGTGGAATGATCTGAGAGTCGAGGGAACAGATGAGCGAATTGCGGAAGCGGATCGACGAGGCCTGCCAGGTCATTTCGGCACAATGGGCCACCCCACCAGCCATCGGACTGGTGCTGGGAACCGGACTGGGCGGCCTGGCTGAACAGATCGAGAACGCCACGACCTTCGCCTACGAAGACATCCCCCACTTTCCCGTCTCGACAGCCCCGTCGCACGCCGGGCAACTCGTCTGCGGCACACTCGGAGGCGTCCCGTTGGTCGCCATGGAGGGCCGCTTCCACTTCTACGAGGGGTATTCCCTGGCCGAAGTGACGTTTCCGGTACGGGTCATGAGTTCCCTGGGAGCCGAGACGCTGGTCCTGACCAACGCGGCTGGCGGGATGAACCCCGAGTTTGAACTCGCCGACGTCGTGGCGATCTCTGACCATATCAACCTGCTGGGCGACAACCCGCTCCGTGGTCCCAACGACGACAGCCTGGGGCCTCGCTTCCCGGACATGTGCGACCCCTACGATCCGGCACTGATCCAGGTTGCCAGCGAATGCGCTTCGGAACTGGGCTGGGAACTGAAATCCGGTGTCTTCGTTGCCGTGGCCGGCCCCAACCTGGAGACACGTGCCGAGTACCGGATGCTGCGACGTTTGGGGGCCGACCTGGTGGGAATGTCGACGGTGCCCGAGTGCCTGGTGGCACGACACATGTCGATGAAAGTGCTGGGATTCTCAATCGTCACCGACATGGGGTTGCCCGAGGAGCTCCACCCGGTCGACATCGACATGGTGCTCGAACAGGCCGCCCGTGGCGGTCAGTCTCTGGCCGAGCTGATTCCACGCATCGTGGCTCGCCTGGGCTAACCGGATCGACCCACACCAGCGATGGCCACCGCTACCCGGTCTTGCCCCAAGGCCAAATCACCCCATACAGTAGCCTCTCGCGCGCATTCTCCCAGCCGGCTCGACCATGCCCGAGCAGCCCTCCTCATCCGATCACTTCCAGAAAGTGTCCGACGCGGCATTCGTCCGCGGCGAACACGACGTGCTGAAGTTCTGGACCGAACGACGGGTCTTCGAACGCCTCAACGAAAAGAACGCCGACGGCCCGTTGTGGAGCTTTCTCGACGGACCGATCACCGCCAACAATCCGATGGGCGTCCATCACGCCTGGGGCCGCGCCTACAAGGATGTCTACCAGCGGTACCGGGCGATGACCGGCCACCGGCTGCGATACCAGAACGGCTTCGATTGCCAGGGGCTCTGGGTCGAAGTCGAGGTCGAACGGGACCTGGGACTGGCGACCAAGAACGACGTTCACGAATTCGGCATCGACCGGTTCGTCACCGAGTGCAAGCGTCGGGTGCTGAGATTCGCCGCCCGGCAGACCGAGCAGTCGGTTCGCCTGGGTTACTGGATGGACTGGGACACACCGGCCACCCTGGCCCGACTTGCCGAGACGATCGGCACAGACCAGGAAGTGACCATCGAAACCCCGCGGGGCGAAACCGTCAGCGGGCCGGCTCACCAACTGGTCGCTCGGCTGGGCAACCCCGAATGGGGCGGCAGCTACTTCACCTTCTCGACCGAAAACAACGAGACAATCTGGGCGTTTCTCAAGAAGTGCTTCACCCGGGAGAAACTCTACCGCGGTCACGACGTGATGCCCTGGTCGGGCCGGGGCGGCAGCGCCTACAGCCAGATGGAGGTCGCCGACGGTCGACGGCTGAGCGTTCACGAGAGCGTCTTCGTGCGGTTCCCGCTGACCGACGCCGAAAACGAATTCCTGTTGATCTGGACCACCACCCCCTGGACACTCGCGGCCAACGTCGCCTGCGCCGTCAATCCCGATCTGGACTATGTCCGGTTGCGAGCCAAACGCGACGGTGCGATCTACTACTTCGCTGCCGACAACCTGGAGTTTGCCCGTCTGGATCGGGAGTTCCGCGAGGGATTTGGCCGTCCCGAATGGGGCTGGCCCGAGGAAGTGCCCAAGCTCAAGACAATCGCCCAACTGTTCAAGGAACAGGGCGGATACGAGGTGGAACGGACGCTGAAGGGGGCCGAACTGGTCGGACGCCCCTATCGTGGCCCCTTCGACGACCTGCCTGCCCAGCAGGCCCCCGGGGGCCTGCCTGCGGCCGAGGACCTGTCCGAGGTGACGGCGGCCGACAGCCACCGGGTGATCGACGGCGGCCGCGACAGCAAGGGGAGTCCTCATGTCGTCGCCGGCGAGGGAACCGGGATTGTCCATATCGCGCCCGGATGTGGCGATGTGGACTTCCACCTGGGACGAGACAACGGGCTGGTTGCCCTGGCTCCCCTGGGAGAAGACGGACGGTTCACCGAGGAGTTCGGCTTCCTGACCGGGCGGGAAGCGACCGATCCCGATGTCCGCCAGGCCGTTTTTGACCGACTCGGGGAACAGCAACTGCTGGTCGCCACCGAAGCGTATCCCCACATCTACCCGCACTGCTGGCGCACCGGCGACGAACTGGTGTTTCGCCTCGTCGACGAGTGGTTCATCAACATGGACTGGCGGGAGGAGATCAAAGAGGTCACCCGCCAGATCCGCTGGTTGCCCGAGGCCGTCGACGGTGAGAGTCGCGAGCTGGAATGGCTGACCAACATGCGGGACTGGATGATCTCCAAGAAACGTTTCTGGGGCCTGGCTCTGCCGATCTGGGTTGATGAGGAGACCGGGGACTTCGAGGTGATCGGCTCGCTCGAGGAACTTCGCGAACGCGCCGTCGAAGGCTGGGACGACTTCGACGGACACACACCACACCGGCCCTGGATCGACGGCGTCAAGATCGCCCACCCCGAGACCGGCAACGTGATGTCGAGAATCCCCGATGTCGGCAACCCGTGGCTCGATGCCGGCATCGTTCCGTTCTCGACGATGCAGTACAACTCCGATCGCCAGTCCTGGGCCGAACAGTACCCGGCGGACTTCGTGACCGAATGCTTCCCCGGACAGTTCCGCAATTGGTTCTACGCCATGCTGGCGATGGCCACGATGATGGACAACTCGCCCCCCTTCCGGAACCTGCTGGGACACCGGCTGGTGATGAACGAGTCCGGACAGCCGATGCACAAGTCCGACGGGACGGCCATCTGGTTCGAGGAGGCGGCCGAGCAGCTGGGCGTGGACACCATGAGGTGGATGTACCTGGCCCAGAATCCCGCGATCGACCTGAGATTCGGCACCCGTCACCCCGACCAGCCGGTCACCATCGAGACCCCCGACGGACCGATGGACCAAACGGCCGAGGGCGTGCCAACCTGCCAGGTGACCAGTCGGCCCGCCGACGAGGTCCGACGTCAGCTGTTGATCCCCCTATGGAATTCCTACGCCTTTCTGGTCAACTACGCGCGGCTCGACGAATTCGACCCGACCAGCAAAGCGATCCCCGTCAGCGAACGTCCCGAGATGGATCGTTGGATCCTCTCCAACCTCCAGGCCCTGATCACCACCTGCCACGAGTCGCTCTCGGAGTTCAACGCGGCCGAGGCCTGCCGGGCCACCGCTGCCCTGATCGACGACCTCTCCAATTGGTACATCCGCCGTAACCGACGACGGTTCTGGCGATCGCGTGACGAGGACACCGGCGATGGCGGCCGGGACAAGCTGGCCGCCTACCAGACACTGCACAGTGTGCTGGTCACGCTCTCGCAACTCGTTGCCCCGATGATCCCGTTCCTGGGCGAGCGGATGTACCGCAACCTCGTCATCGGAAACGACCCCGACCGTGACGACAGTGTGCATCTGACCGAATACCCCCAGGCCGACCCAACTCTGCTCGACCCGGAACTCAACCAGAGGATGGCCACCGCACAGCAAATCGTCCGCCTGGGCCACCGGCTCCGCGACGAATCCAACCAGCGGGTCCGGCAACCGCTACCGGAATTGCGGTTTTCGACAGCCAATCCCGCAGAACTGGAAGCCGTCGAGCAACTGGCCGAGGTGATCGCAGACGAGCTGAACGTCAAGCAGGTCACCGCCTGCGAATCACTCGACGAGCTGGTCCGCTACGTCTACAAACCCAACCTCAAGACACTGGGCCCCAAGTACGGCCAATTGCTGGGAACCATCCGGCAACAGCTGCCCGAGATCGATCCCGAACAGCTCGCCCCGCTCCGTGACGGGCAGGTCGTCACACTCAATTTCGATGGCCAGGACGTGTCGCTGCTGCCCGAAGACGTGCTGACCGAAACCGAACAGTCCAGTGACTGGATCTGCGGCGACGATCACGACGTGCAGGTCGCCCTCTCGACAATCCTCTCAGACGAATTGCTCCGCGAGGGAATGGCTCGGGACTGCATCCGTGGCGTGCAGCAGCTGCGGAAGGATTCGGGACTCGAGATCGAAGATCGCATCCGACTGGGCTACCTCGCCGATGACCCCGAAGCGGAACGAGCGATCCAGGAGTGGGCCGAAACGATTCGAGGCGAAACGCTCGCCGACACGATCGAAAGTTCCCAAACGGTTCCGGCCAACGGGGCCCGGGAAGTGAAGACCGGCTCGGTGACGATCCAGGTCTGGATCGCAACCACAGAGTAGTCCGAGATGTCCGAGACGGTCTCCGAACCGACTGGCCGGCGTTCCTCACCGCTGCTGCACGTCGTGCTTCACCAACCCGACATTCCGCAAAACACCGGAAACATCGGCCGCACCTGCCTGGCCGTCGGCGCCAAGCTGTGGCTGGTCCGCCCACTGGGTTTTCGGCTCAGCGAAAAACACCTGCGACGGGCCGGCATGGACTACTGGCCACAGGTCGAATGGGAAGCGGTCGAAAACTGGTCCGTGTTGCTCGAACGTCTCGGCGACCGCCCGATGTGGTTCCTGACAAAATCGGGACGCCACAGAGTGTGGGAAGCGTCGTTCCAGCCTGGCGACGTGCTCGTTCTGGGCAGCGAGACCCGAGGCCTGCCCGCGGCGATGCTCGAAACCCACGCCGCGCGGACGCTGAGTCTTCCGATGCACCCGGAAGTCCGCAGCCTCAACCTGGCCAGCACCGCCACCGCGGTGGTCTACGAGGCCGTCCGACAGTTGGGCGGGCTCTGAGCCACTCCGTTGCTGCTCAAACTTCCGTTGCCACCCGCCCGTATGCCAACCTATTCTGAGGGTTGCCATGCCCGACGTCGTTGAACACCTGGCCCGGTTGCCCTTGGCCGAACTGCTGTTGCTGTTGATTGTGACCGCGGTGACCACTGTCCTGACGCGGCGCGTCCTGCCGGCCCCCTGGCAGACGCCAGGGCTGCTCCTGATCCCCCTGGCCTCCTTCGGACTCGGCACGCTCTACTGGACCCTCGCCTCCGCACCCCCTGACGTCCTCGCCGAGACCTACATCCCACCGCGGTCCGATGACCGAGGATATGTCTCGTCACAGACCTGTCGCAGCTGCCACCCGGGCGAATACGCCAGTTGGCACAAGACCTACCACCGCACGATGACCCAGGTGGCCACGCCGTCGACAGTTGTCCCCGGAGCCCGGCAGGATTTCGACGACCGTCATCAGCTCGAAACTCACGGCCAATCCGCCAGGCTGTCGCGACGAGACGACGAATTCTGGGTCGATATGGTCAATCCCGAGTGGGACAAGGCCCAGGCGGCTGGAATTCCCGAAGCCCTGGCCGTCGACGAGCCACCTCGATCCGAAAGGCGGGTGATGCTAACGACCGGTTCGCATCACTTCCAGGTCTTCTGGATCACCAGCGACCGAACCGGCGAACTCTGGCAGTTCCCGTGGCGGTTCCACATCGGTGAAGCCCGCTGGGTCCATCGCAACGACGTGTTTCTGCAACCACCCGACAAGCCGCCACTCTCTCACTTCCGCACCTGGAACCACCAGTGCATCCACTGCCACACAACCGGGGGGGAACCCGGACTCGGCCCACCGCCGCAGAACATCTTCTCGAAGACTCGTGTCGGTGAGATCGGGATCGCCTGCGAATCGTGCCACGGTCCGGCCGAGGACCACGTGAGGAAATACCAGGACCTCGGCCGCCGGCTCAAGCAGCATGTCACCGGCGACACTCCGGACAAGCCACCGATCCACCATGTGGTCAATCCCGCCAAAACCACGCCGCGACTGACCTCCCAGGTCTGTGGCCAATGCCACAGCCACATGGTCAACCATGACAACGACTCGGAGGGAAGCCGCAACTTTCTCAAGACCGGCCTGGCCTACCGGCCCGGCGACGATCTCGATCAATTCGCCCGCTTCCTGAAACTCGACGACGGATTCCCGGGTAACCAGTTTCGCTTCTGGGCCGACGGCAACTGCCGCAGCGGGGGACGGGAGTACAACGGCCTGCTCGGGTCACCCTGCTACCAGGTCCCCGCCGGCACCGGGGATCACTCGCGACAGATGTCCTGTCTCTCGTGCCACTCAATGCACAACGCGCCGGCCAACGACCAGTTGATTCCCGCGGCAACGTCGAATGCCTCCTGCACAACCTGCCACCCGAAGTTCCGCCAGACCGCAGCGCTCGAAGCCCACACCCATCACCGGGCCAAGGGCGACGGCAGCCGGTGCTACAACTGCCACATGCCGCACACCAGTTACGCACTGTTCAAGGCAATCCGTTCACACCAGATCGACAGCCCCCGAGTCACAGCCACCGGACCCAACACCCGCCCCAACGCCTGCAACCTCTGCCATCTCGACCGCACCCTCGGATGGACCTCCGAACATCTCACCCGGTGGTACGACCAGCCACGAGTGAAATTGTCCGAATCGGATCCGAACGCCGTCTCGGCGGCGCTTGGCTGGCTGTTGACCGGCGACGCGGGCCAGAGGGTGATTGCCGCCTGGCACTTCGGCTGGGGCCCCGCCATCCGGGCGTCGGGGAAAGAACTGGGGACCGACTGGATCGTTCCCCGGCTGGCCCACGTTCTCGACGACCCCTACCCGGCGGTCCGCTGGGTCGGGTGGCAGAGCCTGAAGGCGGTGCCGGGAGTCACGAAATTTGACTACGACTTCGACGGCACCGCCGAACACCGCCGGATGGTGATCCGAAAACTGCTCGGTTCCCCGGGCCGGGCCGTTCCAGGCCGGCCTCAGGTTCTCAGCCGACCCGATGGACAACTCGACCAGAAACGACTCGACAAGTTGCTCCGGTTGCGGGACGACCGCTTGGTCGAAATCTACGAATGATCAACCTCGCCCACGTCCGGTGATCGGGTAGGCCGCGTCCTGGAATCCGGAACCGGAGTGTTCACCCGGCGGCACCAGCGCGTCGACCACCGCCTCGTCCTCGTCGGTCCACTCGACGTCGAGGCAGCCAAGATTGTCATCGAACTGCTCCATTGTCCGTGGCCCGATGATCACCGAGGTGAGGATCGGGTTGGCCAGACACCAGGCCAGCGCAAAATGGCTGCAGGGGGTGCCCCGGCCGTCGCAGTGCTCCTTGAGCTGCTGGCTGACAACGATGCTCGCCTCACGGAGTTCCGCCTGAACCATCCGCGGATCGTCCAACGAAGCCCGAGACCCTTCGGGATACTCTCCGAACGTCGCGTACTTTCCCGTCAGGATCCCGCGAGCCAGTCCGCTGTAACTGACCACTCCCAGTTGCTGGTCACGACACAGCGGCAAGACCTCCACCTCGATGTCGCGATTGACGATGTTGTAGAGCGGCTGGAGGCAAGAAAATCGCTCCAGCCCGTTCTTGTCGCTGATCCCCAGTGCCAACGCCAGGTACCATGCCCGGAAGTTCGAACAGGCGATGTAACGAACTTTTCCTGAGCGGACCATGTCGTCCAGGGCCCGCAGGGTCTCCTCCATCGGCGTGTCGTAGTCGGGTGAGTGAACGTAATAGAGATCGATGTGGTCGGTGCCCAAACGCCGGAGGCTCTCCTCCAGTGCTCGCATGAGATACCCGCGACTGGTCCCCTTGTCGTTGACGCCCTCTCCCATGGGATTGCGGCCCTTGGTGGCCAGGATCACCTGGTCACGTCGATCGGCGATCGCGCGGCCGGTGATCTCTTCGGACACCCCCGCGTTGTAGATGTCGGCCGTGTCGATGAAGTTGATCCCGCTGTCGATCGCCTTCGAGATGATCTCGATGGAGTGAGCTTCATCGGTCCGGCCTCCGAACATCATCGTCCCCAGGCAGATCTCCGAGACCCGCAATCCGGTCCGTCCCAACAGTCGGTATTTCATCGTCGTCGCCCCGTATTTCCCATTTGGTCTGCCATGTTGTCCCGGGTCGTCAACCGTTCTGTGACCGGGAAGCCACCATGATAACGATCCCCAACGGCGTTTTCCGCCATGCGAGGTTGCTGGAAGTGTTAGCGTGGGGCAGTTGAACGACATGCCCGGTCCTGCTAGAGTCCCGGTTTGCGGGCGGGGGTGGACATGCCACCGAGCCCGGAAGCGTGACGGACACAACCCTCGCGAAGAGTCTTCATGGGTACCAAGAAATCAGGCAAGGGTCGCCGCAAGATCGGTCGCAAAAAGCGACGGATGCGCAGCAAGATCCGCCACCGCAAGAAGTAGTCCGACAACTGTCGGAACGGCCCCGAGCTCTCTCGACGCGGCCCAGCAACTCCTGCCCCTGCGCTACCAATGCGTATCCAGCGTCCCAACTGTCTCTCTCTGCCCGGGGCACCTCTTGACAATGCCCCCCGGTGCACGGATGCTGGAGAAACCCACCCAAACCCTCCCATCCGCAGAACCTTCCAACTTCTCCCGTATCACCGAGATTCTCACAGATTTCCGGTTGCGGAACTCCGGTAAACGACAAAGACTTTGGCGACCGTTCCGCCTACGACCGGCAGAGCGGACTTCATCGAATCAAAGGGAATGACATGCGAGACAACCGGCCTTCCAGACGTTTCACTCCGATCCTGTTGACCAGCATCCTGTCGCTGGCCGTCGTGTTCGGTCCCAGGCTCTCTGCCGTCGCTCAAGGCAAGCCGACTCCGGCCCAGGCACTCAAGGCCGCCGTCGCCAAGGCGAAGCAGCTTGAATCCCAACTCAACAAGCTCAAGGCCAGTGCCGCGAAGGCTCAGAAGGCCGTCTCCGACGCCGCCGCCGCCCTGAAGGCTCAACAGGCCGCCACGGCCAAGATCGCCGTTCTGCAGGAAGCCGAATTGAAGAAAAAGGCCGATGCGGTTGCTGCCCAGCAGAAGGCCGCTGCCGCGGCGGCCAAGGCCGCGCGGGCCAAGGCCCAGGGCATGAAGGATGAGGTGGCCAAGCTGAAGGCTGCCGTCGCCAAGGCCACCAACGACCAGAAAGCCGCCGAGAAAAACGTCAAGCCGCAGACCGATGCGGCCAAGAAGGCCACCGCCGCCAAGACCGCCGCTGACAAGGAAGCGGCGGTCGCTGCCAAGGCGCTCGCCGACGCCCAGAAGCGGGCCAAGGCCGCCATGGACAAAGCCACCAAGGCTGCGACAGCGGCCAAGACCGCCAGCGACACGCTGAAAAAGACCAACGCCACGATCGCCGCCTCCAAGAAGACCGTCACCGACTCCAACGCGAAGGTGAAAACCACCGAAGCGGCAATCACCAAGTTCGCTCCGACACTGGCCAAGGCCGAAGCGACACTCGAAACGCAGACGCTGGCCTCGATCACCGCCTCCAAGGCGTACGAGAGCGTCCTGATCGCCACCAACAAGATGGTTTCGTTTTCGGACTCGATCGCCCCGATCTTCGCCCAGCGTTGTGTCGCCTGTCACAATGCCCGTACCGCCAAGGGTCGCCTCAACCTCGACTCGTTCGCCGCCACGCTCAAGGGTGGCGAGAGCGGCCTGTCGTTCGAAGCCGGCAAGGCCGATGACAGCACCCTGGTGGCGCTGATCGAAGACGGTTCGATGCCCAAGGACGCCGACCCACTGACGGCCGATCAGATCAAACTGATCAAGAAGTGGATCAACACCGGCGGGGGACTCAACGCCGGAGTCGGCGTCAACGACCCCCTGATTGCAATTGTCCCCAAGCGGCCCCAGCCGATGCCCCCCAAGGCGTATCGCGTCCCGGTGCCCGTCACCGCGGTCGCCTTCAGTCCCGATGGCAAACAGCTGGCCAGCTCGGGTTATCACGAGGTGATTCTCTGGAATCCTGCAGACGGAAAAATGATCCGTCGGATCACCAACATCGCCGAGCGGGTCTATGACATCACCTACTCGGCCGACGGCAAACAGATGGCTGTCGCCGCCGGAACTCCCGGACAGATCGGTGAAATCAAGCTCTTCTCCACCGCCGATGGATCGCTGCAGGGTGATCTGGTCCGGACCGGTGACTCGGTCTTCGCCGTGTCTTACAGCCCCGACGGCAAGAAAATTGCCGCCGCCGGTGCCGACCGTGCCATCCGCATCTACGACCTCGCCACCGGCAAGCAGTTGCTGGCCATCGAAGATCACGCCGACTGGGTGATGGATGTCGCCTGGACTCCCGATGGCAAGAAACTGGCCAGTGCCAGCCGTGACAAGACCTCGAAGGTCTTCGATGCCACGACCGGCGATTCCCTGGTCACCTTCAACAGCCACGGCCAGCCGGTCTTCGGCGTCGGCTTCAGTGCCGATGGGAACCAGGTCATCACCAGCGGACGCGACAAGAACATCCGCGTCTGGAACACCAAGGATGCCAAGCAGGTCCGAGCCATCGGCGGCTTCGGCGACGAGGTCTTCCGGGTGGTGGTGGCCAAGGACGGAAAGGTCTACAGCTCCAGTGCCGACAAGACCGCCCGGGTCCATACCGTCGGCGACGGCAAGCAGGTCCGCAGCCTCGCCGGCCACAAGGACTGGGTCTACTCGGTTGCCGTCACGCCCGACAGCAAACTGATCGCCACGGGCAGCTACGACGGCGAGATCCGCATCTGGAATGCCGCCGACGGCAAGGGCACGGTGACCTTCGTTGCCGCTCCCGGCTACAAGACCCCCAAAACTGCGGCCAAGTAGCGTCTCGGCCGAAAGGCCAACGGCTCAACACGGGCGGCTCCCCCCTGCGGGGTGCCGCCCGTGGCCGTTTCAGGACGGAGGAATCATTCCCCGTCGGTGACCTCGGCCCAGAGCGAAATCTGTACCGCTGCACCCAGCGGCATTTCGCTGATGCCCAGGGCCGTCCGGGTGTGCCGACCACGATCACCGAACACCTCCAGCAACAGGTCGGATGCCCCGTTGAGCACCTGGGGCTGCCCTCGGTGACCGGGTGCCGAGTGCGTGTTGCCCTCCAGGCGAACAATCTTCACCACACGGTCCAGGTCGCCAACGGCCTCCTTCACCTGGGCCAACGCGTTGATCAACGCGTTTCGTGCCGCCTGGTACCC
>MDTE01076073.1_pt1 | contig 25852 bp, 23 predicted proteins | sample 811231 | NCBI WGS metagenome assembly MDTE01 (sample SAMN05326651, study PRJNA326480) | marine metagenome | isolation source: seawater | place: Indian Ocean: Red Sea | collected 2010
CGAAGCCCCTTTTGGCGGCTACAAGCAATCCGGCAACGGCCGTGAAGCTGGTGCGTATGGACTGAAAGAATACCAGGAAATAAAGACGGTGCATTTTGGCTAGGTGCAGTGAACTAATTACACTTCCAAAAAAACGTTATAACTGTACTTAGTTGAGACTAATCGAACACCATTGCATTATTTACATCATAGTCGTGGAACTTCTCGGCCTCCACCCTTAGATGCACGATTTTTTCGGTGGGCATTAAAATTACCTCACGTACTCCGTCAATAGATTGAAATTTTTCCAATAACGCTGAAACCTCAGACTCTGGAACTTTTTTAAGATCAATCATCCGGCTTTCCAAAAAGTTTGGTTTTTGAACTGCCAGAATTAATATAAGCCAAGCAAGACCAGAGCACGCTAAGAAAATAAATACTCCGTCAGCCCCATATACTCCATATAACCAGCCTCCTATGATCCCGCCAGAAAAAATACCCATAAATTGAAAGGTGTTATAAACTCCAATAGTGCTACCTTTTTTCCCCACCGGTGCAAGTCTCGACATCATAGAAGGCATAAGCGCCTCTAACAAAGTAAAACCTAGAAAGAATAGACAAAGCCCTATCATGATGACGGTAAAACTGACAGGGGAAATGGCAAGCATCAATAATGCAATAAATAGTATAGCGACACCTAAACGCAAAACGAAAAATGTGTATTTTTTTTGCATACTCAATCGCAATAAAGGCAACATCCCTAATACGGCGAAAAAAAGTACCGGACCATATATTTTCCACTGCTCCGTCGAAGATGACTGAAAGGTTTCAACAATAAAGATAGGGAAAAAAACAAAAAGTGCTGCGAGAATCATGTGGAGACAGAAAATTCCAATGTCTATGGCGAACAGGTGAATTTGCCAGAACCCTTTGAATAAATCAGTCCACGTAGGTTGAATATCCTGTCTTGAGGTATTCACAGACACTTCAGGTAAGAGAACGATAACCGCTAGCATAGCTAACGTGGAAAGTATTGCTGCAATCCAAAAAATACCTGATAACCCAACGACAATATCTAGGATTGGCCCTACTATAAATGCAATGATGAACGAAAAACCAATTGACATTCCAAGTATTGCAACTGCTCTAGTGCGCTCTTCTTCGCGAGTCACATCGGAAAGAAAAGCTAGTGCTACTGACGCGATGGCACCCGAACCTTGAAGGGCTCGACCCAAAATAATAGCGTAAATAGAAGTTGCGTTGGCAGCAATAATACTACCCAATGTAAATAAAATTAGACCCAGAATTAACATTGGTTTTCTTCCAATACGGTCGGAAAAATATCCGAAAGGAATCTGTAATATCGCCTGAGTGAGTCCGTAAATTCCAAGCGCAATGCCAATAGTAAATGGTGTTGCGTAAGGAATTGCATTTGCATAAAGCCCTAAAATAGGGAGGATGAGAAATAAACCAAGCATCCGCACACCTAGGATGGAAGATAATGTAATAACAGTGCGTTTCTCAACTCTATTCATAAAAGGGTAATTATTTAAAAAGAATACATCGTTAAAAATTGTGACAGAAAATTTATCTACAGAACAACACGTTGCCTATAACCTCTAGTCATGATTGATATTAATCGTATGATCCTCTTGCGAGACGCTAAACATCCTTTTTGGATAAATCATCTGAGGCACTTTATGCGTCTTTTGCCAAAACTGCTTGATGTATCATAATATTAACATTAACAAACCTATCTATTACTTTCGTGAACACTTCACTAACATTTTGTAACATCGTTATTTTAATCTAAAACATTTAGGATCGAAAATGGCATGACTATAAAATTTACTGAAATATTTTTAATAGCATCCCCTTATAAATATTTATGACTGTGCATAAATTATCAATTGATGACGTAGAAAATTATTTTCTCAATCTTCAAAAAAATATTTGCCTTGAGCTAGAAAATATTGACCAAGTCGGCAGATTTAGGGAGGATCCTTGGTGCAAGGAAAATAGCAACGGAATCACGAAGGTGTTGAGCAAGGGAAAGATTTTTGAACAAGCTGGCGTAAACGTCTCACGCATTATGGGTCATAAAATGCCCCAGGCAGCTACTGTTAGACATCCAGAATTAGTGGGAAGCGCATTCGAAGCTATGGGCGTGTCAGTGGTTATTCACCCTGCAAATCCTTATGTCCCTATATCGCATATGAATGTCCGGTTTTTCCTTGCTCGGCCTAAAATTGGTGAATTAAATTGGTGGTTTGGCGGAGGGTTTGATCTTTCTCCATGCTATGGGTTTGTTGACGATGCTGTACATTGGCACCGCGTGGCCCAAAAAGCTTGTCAAAAATTCAGTCCTGGCCTTTATGAAAGGTTCAAAGCATCCTGCGACGATTATTTTAGAGTAAAACATAGAGAAGAACAGCGGGGAATTGGTGGTATTTTTTTTGATGATTTTAACGAACAGAATTTTAATTACGCATTTGAAGTAACTCGGAGTATTGGTGACCATTTTTTGCCAGCATATCTGCCAATCGTCGAACGGCGAAAGAATTTGTCATTTGGTAAAAAAGAACGTGAATTTCAACTTTTTCGGCGCGGACGTTATGTGGAATTCAATCTAGTGCATGATCGAGGAACACGATTTGGACTAGAAAGCGGTGGTAGAACTAAATCAATTCTAGTATCGTTACCTCCGCAAGCAAGCTGGCACTATGAATGGCCTACAACTAATGAACATGACCCCCAGGAATACCTTAAGCAGAATTTCTTACAACCGAAAGACTGGTTGAACAACCTATAGTCAATTATGAAAACCCCTGCAATAGTTACTCTAGGCTACCGCTATTACTTTACTACCAAAGACTGAAAAAAAGAATAATGAACCAAAATAAACTTTTACCAATTACTTATTAACCCATGCTTTGGGTTAAAGCGCTACACATCATTTTTATGGTAACGTGGTTTGCTGGGCTATTTTATCTTCCGAGATTGTTTGTTTACCATTCATCATGTGAGGATGCTATCTCTGTAGAGCGATTCAAACTGATGGAACGCCGATTATTTTATGGAATTATGACACCGGCGAGTCTTTTGACTATTATTTCTGGCTTATTCCTGTGGGTGACGTACGGAATAACTGGTTTCTGGTTATACGCTAAATTGGTTTTGGTTTTATCTATTATTATCTACCAAATATGGTGTGGATTCATGATTCAAGAATTCAAGCATAATCGTAACCGAAAAAGTCCGATGTTTTATAGATGGTTTAATGAATATCCCACCGTGGTGCTTGTGACCGTAGTTTTATTATCTGTTGTCAAACCAGTTTAGGATAACAATTGGTCGATTCCACCAAAGGATATAATTTATAACCTAATTTTTACCTTACCGCATAATAAAAGGTTAGAATTAAACCTAAGTAATGTTGTTCGGTTTAGCATATCAACAAATATGTACGATACAAAAATCACTATGAGTAAAAATGCTGCATAGAATCAAATGGGGAACCTTTCAGGTATGATCAACATAGAGGAATATGCGAAACAAGCCCTCGAAAAAATTAAACGTGAAGGTCGTTATAGAGTCTTTGCTGAACTAGAGCGCAGCCGTGGAAGATTTCCAAAGGCGAAAATGTATAGGGACAGCAAGACGAAAGAGGTTACGATATGGTGTTCGAATGATTATCTGGGCATGGGTCAACACCCCAAAGTCATCTCGGCAATGCATCAAGCCTTAGACCGTTACGGTGCTGGCGCAGGAGGCACTAGAAATATTTCTGGAACAACCCATGCGCATGTTTTATTAGAGAAAGAAATAGCTGACCTACATGCTAAAGAATCAGCGCTCTTATTTAGCTCTGGCTATGTCTCTAATTGGGCAGCTTTAAGCTGCCTAGGGTCGCATCTTGATAATGCAGTCATTTTGTCAGATGCCGGAAATCATGCTTCCATGATCGAGGGAATCCGTCATTCAAAATGTGAAAAAATTATTTGGAAACATAATGACCCAGAAGACCTTCGAAAAAAGCTTGTAGAATGCGGTCCAAATCAACCGAAAATTATTGCCTTCGAGAGCATCTACTCAATGAGTGGAGACATAGCCCCAATCGAAGAAATTTGCGATGTAGCTGAACAGCATGGTGCAATGACCTATTTGGACGAAGTCCATGCAGTTGGAATGTATGGTCCTCGAGGTGGTGGCGTTGCAGAACGTGAAGGCCTTATGGATAGAATCACGGTAATCGAAGGAACACTAGGTAAAGCCTTTGGGGTAATGGGAGGATATATTGCTGGCTCTAACAATATATGTGATTTTATAAGAAGCTTCTCTTCAGGTTTTATTTTTACCACAGCGCTTCCCCCAACTGTAGTTGCAGGCGCTACAGCTTCCATTCAACATCTAAAAATAAGTAATCTGGAAAGAACTGAACATAAAGCTCGAGTTAACCAAGTCCGATTGAAACTTAACGAAATTGGCATTCCGCACTTGGAAAATAAAGGTCACATTGTACCAATAGTGGTTAAAGATCCGGTTAAATGTAAATTTATTAGCGATAATTTATTAGATCACTATGGAATCTACATACAACCAATCAATTATCCCACCGTTCCAAAAGGTACAGAGCGTCTTCGTATTACACCTTCGGGAGTTCATACAAAGTCGGATATTGAACACCTTGGCAGAGCCTTGAACGATTTGTGGTCTCAGTGCGCGCTATCGCGTATTGCCGCGTGAGTAAAAATATTCGACCACAAAGATTTCTTAGAGCTTTACAGCGGGATACTGTAGACTGCACTCCGGTTTGGCTCATGCGCCAAGCTGGGCGCTATCTTCCAGAATACAGAGAAATACGCAAGCAAGCTGGGGATTTCCTGGCACTATGCAAGACTCCTAAACTTGCTCGCGAAGTCACGCTTCAACCTCTTAATCGATTCGACTTGGATGCAGCAATCGTATTTTCTGATATTTTGACGATACCGGATGCTATGGGTCTCGCACTAACAATAGAAGAAAGCTATGGGCCAAAATTCAAGCGACCACTTCGATCAGAGAAAGATATCAATAATCTTCGTGTACCCAATATCGATAGTGAGCTTGGCTATGTAATGGAAACTATCAAGATAGTCCGTGCTGAATTAGAGGAACAAGTTCCACTGATAGGATTCTCAGGAAGCCCATGGACACTAGCCACCTATATGATTGACAGAAATTCACGTGACGACTTTAATGCTATTAAAGGATTGCTCTATCAGCAACCGACCCTACTAAAAAAGCTGCTTGATGTTTTGACTGAATCAGTAACGCGTTATTTGATAGCGCAAGCTAGAGCTGGTGCTCAAACTCTCATGATCTTCGATACTTGGGGAGGGGTTCTCGCCCATAATGACTACCTCGAATTCTCATTATTACCAATTTCCATTATAATAAAAGAGCTAAAACAACATAATGAAAGCAAAAAAATTCCGATTATTTTGTTTACTAAAGGTGGTAATTCCTGGATCACGCAGATGGCAGATACAGGCTGTGCAGCTATAGGATGTGATTGGACTATGTCTCTATCAGCAGCGCGGAAACTTGTCAATGATCGGGTTGCACTTCAAGGCAACTTAGATCCCACAATTCTTTTTTCCTCTCCAAAAAATATTGAGGCTCAAGTAAAATATGTGTTGAGTGATTTTGGCAATGGTACCGGTCATGTATTCAACCTAGGACACGGTATACCTCCTGGGATAAATCCAAGCCATGTGGCTACACTTGTTGATGCAGTTCATGAGTTCAGTCAAAACGGTCACGCTGTCTAGTCGCATTTCTGGTCTTCCATATCCAGCCTATAAGTAAAAAGCGAAAATAGCTTGCAACAAACCCTTCTGACTGGCTTCAGTCGCTACTTCGATCCTCCCACCATATCCTAACGATCTGCATCCTGCTTCAATTCTCTTGCTCGCAACGATCACAGATGCCTGTTCAAGAAACTGGCTTGCTTGATGCCGCAATAATCTCCGTAAATTTTCAGCCGCAACTATGCTACTCAATATAATTAGATCAACCCCAAAACTTTCCCAGTCACTAATAATTTTTGGATGAATTTGCAATGGTAAAGAGCGCCGGTAACAAAGAGCACGAAAGACGTTTGCACCATCCTTCATAAGTTTATCGAAGAGCCAACTGCGCCCATCTTCACCTTGGAAAATCATTATTGATTTTCCTTTTGTATTAAATAGATCCGAAATTTGAGCAAGACTTTCACTGTTAAACGGAGGACGTCCAACCTCATCAACTTCAAACCCTCTGTTCTTCAGGCTGTTCTCTGTTGCTGGTCCAATCGCTAACACTTTAGTATGCGAAGATAAAGAAGAGCCCATACCTCGAAGAGCTTCACAGCCAAAATCCACCGCATTCTTGCTCAAGAATATTAAAAAATCCATAGTACTAACTAGTGCTACCATCTCTTTCAATTGTTGTGGTCTAGATGTAGGCAAAATAGTTAGCGCTGGACATCGAATTGCAATGCCTCCATGCTCTTCGATCAGTTTGCACAAAGTCTCGGACTGGCCATCCGGACTTGTGATAAGCACAGATCGTCCTCTTAAACTAGGCCTACTTAGCATAACTTAAAATACGGTCGGCACCCATATCCAACAATTTTTGAGCTAACAACTTACCGGTTGTCTCGGGGCTGTTTTTTAATCCAATTTCCTCTGCGGATAGGACTTCACTACCATCAGGCATGCCAACCATACCTCTCAGGTGTAAACGCTCTCCATCAAGTTCGGAATAAAAAGCAACTGGCAAATGGCATCCACTTTGAAGTAGAGCGCTCCCTGCTCTTTCTGCTTGTAATCGAATTCTTGATGGTTCGTGGTTCAATGGCTGTATAATTTTATTTACAGAATCATTGTCAATTGCGCACTCGATACCAATCGCACCCTGACCCACTGCTGGTAACATATTTTCAACTGGCATTATCTGTTTTATTTTTTTATCAAGACCTAGCCTTTGCAGTCCTGCGACGGCTAGAATTATTGCGTCGACTTCGCCTTCATCAAGTTTCTCAATACGCCGCAAAACATTACCTCTTATCGGCACAACCTTTAAGTCAGGATTCGAATTAAGCACTAAACACTGGCGACGAAGACTGCTAGTTCCGATGTAACTATCTTTAGGTAATCTAGAGATATTATCAACACTTGTGGAGATAAAAGCATCCCGGGCATCTTCTCGCTTGCAAATAATTGGGATATGTAGTCCTTCCGGCAAATTAGATGGAACATCCTTCATAGAATGAACCGCTATATCGATGCTCTGATCTAAAAGTGCATATTCAAGCTCTTTTAAGAAAGCACCTTTTCCACCCTCAGTCGTTAGGGATGTTGATAGCAGACGATCACCGGTGGTGGTCACACCAATGATTTCAACAAATAAATCACTATATAGTTCGCACAGCTGTTTTTTGACATAATCGGCCTGCCAAAGTGCCAACTGACTCTTACGAGTACCGATTCTTATCTTTTTCATAAATTCTCGTGTAGTGAATCTCTCTGGGAAACTCACGTTAACAAGAAGCTATCAAACTGTCTACACCATGCCCAAACAAAAGATATCCCGGAAATTAGAGCACCTTCCAGAAAATTTATTAGTCCTGACAACAAATCAGCAGTATCGGATAGAAATTAATCATAATTAATTAGTAGTTACACTGCTATTTATATCACCTAATATTCTTAATCTAGTAACTTCCAATCTAACGCCACCAACTACCATTAAACATATCAAAAAGCTCGCTTTTATATACCTTCAGACCTAAACTACAGCAAAAATTCTCATAATAGGCTTAAAATAAATAATGGTCATTAGTTATCCTAGCACTCGCATGCGTCGCCTCAGGACTGAGGACTTCATCCAGAAACTTGTCCGAGAATCCGAGTTAACATGTGCCGATCTTATTCAACCTGTATTTGTAACAGAAAAAGATTCTATGGCGGAGGCAATACAGTCACTACCCGGAATCAAAAGAGTAAATGAATCGTTTGTCCTCGAGAAGGCAGAGGAAATTTACTCTCTTGGTATACCTGCGATTGCACTCTTCCCAGTTGTAGAAGAAAAAAACAAAAGTAAAGATGGCTATTCCGCATGGGATGCGGAAGGCTTGATTCCAAGAGTAGTGCGAGCAATACGAAAACATGTTCCAAATCTCGGAATCATAACCGATGTTGCTCTAGACCCTTATACAACTCATGGGCAGGATGGACTAATTGATGATGATGGTTATGTGGTAAACGATGAAACAGTGACTGCTTTAGTGAAACAAGCGCTTTGCCATGCTGAAGCGGGAGCTCAAATAGTCGCTCCCTCTGACATGATGGATGGACGAGTGGGAGCTATACGCGATGCCCTTGAATCAAAGGGTTACCCTAATACTAAGATACTGGCCTACTCCGCTAAATATGCGTCTTCGTTTTTCAAACCTTTTCGAGACGCAGTAGGATCACTCAAAACATTGTCCAAAGCAAACAAACGCTCGTACCAAATGGATCCAGGAAACGCAAATGAAGCTATACGAGAAGTCGGGCTAGATCTAAAAGAAGGTGCAGATATAGTAATGATTAAACCTGCTATGCCCTATCTGGATATAGTACAACGGGTAAAAAAAGAATTTGAGGTTCCAGTTTTTGTTTATCAAGTAAGCGGCGAATACGCTATGTTGGTTGCGGCAGCTCAGAATGATTGGCTTGATCGTCAAGCCGTTGTTTTAGAAACGCTAATAAGTTTCAAACGTGCAGGAGCAGATGGCATACTCACCTATTTTTCAGAAGAGGTAGCCATTTGGCTTAAGAATAAAAAGTAAATACAATGCCATATCGTCAGTTAATAGACTAGAAGTCGTCACTCAAAGAGTCATGATACGTAAGACCAATTTCAACGGTTGGAAAATCAGGAGACACTCCGAGCCATTTTCGCATTCGTGTGTTATCAATTCTCTTAGAATCTAAAACTTTAAAAATTCCCGAATCAGATACCTCTCTAATCTTCTCGTGTGCCGATATCGAGGGATGTGGCAACCCAAGACATTTTGCTACAGACAAGAAAAACTCGGTTGTGGTTGAAGGGTTTCCATCACTAATATTGCATATCTCAAGTAGTTTCACGTTACGATCTATGTCGATTCTTGCCGAAGCAAAACATGCCCTAACTAAATCTGACACATGAATGCGATTAACTAAAGGTGACTTATCTAACGAAGGCAAGTGTTTTCCTAACTTTAGCTGTTCAATTGGTAACCTTCCGGGGCCATAGATGGCTGGTACTCGAAGTATTACAGTCGCCACCCTATTTTCACGACACCAATATCGAACAAAGTCCTCAGCATCCACTCTGCGTCTAGCTCTATCTGTTGTCGGGTCTGTAGGTTGTGATTCCGTCACCCATGCACCTTTACAATCTCCATAAACACCAGTAGTGCTGATGAGAACCAATCTAGACGGCAAAGAACTTTTTTTTATTGAATTAAGAAAAGAAGCAATTCTAGAGTCACTCAGTCCAACTGGAGGAGGAGGTGCAAACCAATAAAGTACAGATTCTGACAAGTCTGGTGCAGAAAATTTTTTGGCATCTAAATCACGGGCAACTACATCAAGACCCAAGGCTTGAAGCGATTGTATTTGAGATTCTCGCTTAACCAAGGCTTTTACTGTACTTCCATGCTCCAACTCTTTGATCGCGACTCTTTTTCCAACATAGCCACAACCGACAATAAAACAGTCTGTCATTAGGTTAAGAGGCCAGAAACTTCTGACTGAAGAAAATTAATGAAATCGCTATTATCATTTAGACATGGAACAAATGTAAATGACGTACCTCCCGACTCAGTAAAAATATCACGACCTTCAATATCAATCTCAAATAATGTTTCTAAACAATCACAAACAAATGACGGGCATACAACAACAACATTTTTTATGCCAAAATCAGGGTACCGTTTTAATTCATCACTTGTGTATGGGCTTAACCACTTTGGGCCGATTGCTGAGACGCGTGATTGATAACTTACCGTCCATTTGTCTTTCTCAAGACCCAATTTTTCTGCTGTTAATCTTGCAGTATTCTGTGTATTCGCTCTATAACATTTTTCAGTAATCGAGCAGTCCCCCATGCAACAGTCTACTTCAGTCAAACAATAATCCCCGCCTGGGTCAGATTTGCGTATCTGTCGTTCGGGTAGACCATGATAGCTAAACAACAACATATCTAACTTATCAGTTATATGTGGAGTGATTGATTTAACTAAACAATCAATGTAATCGGAATGATTAAAAAATGGTTTTAGAAAGTTGATCCGAAGGTGTTCATTAACTTCCATAGCTATTCTTTCGACTTCCTTTTTTGTCGATCCGACTGTAGCCATTGCATTATGTGGGTATAAGGGAATGACAATGAGTTCTTTACAGTCATCCTTACTAATTTTTTGTATGGTTTTTCTGATTGATGGTTCCTGGTAACGCATTGCCACTTCTACATTCCAAGAAGTCTTTTTCTTTAATTCTCGCGAGATCTTCTGTGTATTAATTAAAAGAGGTGATCCCTCAGATGTCCAAATTTTCTCATATGCGCTCCTAGATTTTTTAGGTCGAAACGGAAGCACGAAAGCGCGGATAATGAACTGTTGCAGTGGTTTTGGAAGATCGATTATTTCGTCATCAGATAACATTTGTTTTAAATATTTCCGAATATCCGAAACATCTAGACTAGATGGCGATCCTAGATTTATCAACATAATTGTCGGTGTTTGCATCGTAGCAGTCACCCTTTTTTCCTTTTTAAAAGAACTGGGGGTTCAGGTCTTGTAATAAGATAAACGCAGAGTAGGACGCCAAACACCGCAAAAATAACATCAAAAAAAGGTGAAAAAACGAAGATCATAGTTATAGAAAAGGTAACTACTATAGCCACAACGGCCTTTATCTTGTTGGAGCGACGAATACTACCGTTACTCCTCCAATCACTGATGATGGAGCCAAAAATACGATGTTGAAGCAACCATGCCTCAAATCGTTTCGAAGATCGCGCAAATGCCCACGCAGCTACCAAAATCAGTGGTGTAGTGGGAATCCCAGGAACAACTATGCCGACGAATGCTCCCGCGAGAGAAATAAAACCAATCGATAGATATAAATACCGCATCAGCCTAATACTAACGGATTCCCCAAAAAAATAATGAGGGGATTTTATCTTTTCTCGAGATTTTAATCTAGGACACTACACCACATCACTCATCACCATCACCAACGATCCTTTACCAATTAATCATTCTCATTTCCCGTGAGAGGCGTGCAACATTGCAGCATCATGTTAGATGAAAGGCCGTAGCTCCACTGGTAATAAAAATCGTCTTCGGCTCTTACCTGAGCGAGTGTTTGGAAAATCGAGTTACCAATGCAATTGGTTACCGCCTTTAGATCATACGAAAATTGGTTTCTGTCCAGATGCGAAAGACTCATTGATTAAATGCTCCAACGGCCAAGAAATTCAAGAAAAACCAAAACAAGATCGAAAATGGGCTCGAATCGATGGAGGGAAATGGCGCTACACGTTCGGGTACTAGTTGGGGAACCGTTGACATACTCGAACATTGTAGCGCCATGGATTTAACTTAATATATTCTAAAGGTCGTAACCAACCTGATCTGCTAAACGAATTGCCGCAGCTCGATTGGCTGCTATATCCGCCAGCAGGGCAACATCCTTGGAAAAAGGACCCCAGGACGCTAGAAGCTCATTGTAAAAACCAACAGTTTTGCCTATTTTCTCTGAAATTGGATACTCTCCATTCATTTCAGCATACATAGCCTGCCCCTTACCACTGGACAGAAATTCCATCAGTTTTATTGCATTTTCCGCGTTGGGAGCGTGTTTTGTTAGTGCAACACCGCTGATATTCATATGAGTACCTCGACCATCCTGATTCGGGAATATCACACGACCTGATTCAGCCCAAGGAACTTGCTCTGGGTCGGCCAACATCTTGGCCCAATAATAGTGATTAATCACCGCAACATCACACTCACCACTATGGATAGCCTTAATCTGGGCTCTATCGTTACCTTGTGGTTTTCGCGCCAGATTATCTTTAAGACCCTGCAACCAATCCTTAGCGCCATCCATACCGTGTGCCACAATAACGCTTGCAGTCAAAGCCACCATATATGGATGCTTACCTGATCTCGTGCAAATGCGGCCTTTCCATTTTGGGTCAACTAACTCTTCATAGGTGAGAATCTCACCTGCCTGAACACGCTCTTTTGAAGTGACGATAATGCGAGCTCTCGATGTCAAACCAAACCAATGACCGTCGGGATCTCTATATTCAGCTGGAATGTTCTGATTGAGAGTTGAAGATTCGACAGCCTGGGTAAGACCTGCATTCACGGTGTCCGATAAACGACCGATATCCACTGTGAAAACGAGATCTGCCGGAGAGTTGACTCCTTCAGCTTGTAGGCGCTCTAGCATACCTTTTTTTGCATAAACCGCATTAACAGTAATCCCAGTATCCTTCGTGAACACATCAAACATAGGTTGTATCAACTGCGGTTGGCGATAACTGTATACATTCACTTCCCCCGCTTTTGCAAACGAACTAACACCTAAAACTAAGGAAATAATTAATAATTTCACCAATAATCTACTCATTTTTTCGAATCTCCGTGTTTAAATAATAATGATTCGTATTAATGATAACACGTCTAAATAGTAATAGCAATCATTCTTGTTTAGTTACAGCTTAATCCTTATCCTTCCATAAACTGTTGATTTCTTGAAGAAAGCTTAAAATGATGGAAATGAAAAGCAAACACAGATGAACAGAACAATTTCCAACCTATTGCTTTAAATTGAACTTCAACCAAAAATTCTAACTAATTTAAGCTCGGCAGTTGGAAACAAAAATTGACGTTTTCACTGCTCGGATAATATGGCCTGCAACACCTTGGAGTGATCAATTGGCCGCTGCTTACCAACACGCACTTTCACACTTTCAATGCTGCCAGTAAAAGTGAATGGCGCATCGTAATCTGCGCACACCGAGAGCCCTCTATCTAAGCCACAACTTATATGGCTATGCACAGGTAATACATAGGGGATTAATGCCTCAATCGAGCCAGTTGCTGACTCTGAATCTCCCACCATCAGCGTTACTTCACCTTGACTCTCTCCAGTAATTTTAAAAATGACTGATATTTCGACCTTTCCATCAGCTCGTGAATACGGCGCAGATACACGATACTCCTTTACACCGCATAGGTTGTAAACAAAATAGACGGCTCCATCTTTAATGAATAATGTATAGCCACCAAATCTGTTTCCATGAGCAAGGATCACACCTTCAGTGATGATGTTTGCATTATTAATAACCGTTGCGAAGATATCAAAATCACGATTTAAAGTATCAACAGCGCCCCGACCAAAAACAGGTTGGGTGTTGGGAAAATACTCATACACGTTACGATCTCGACTTACGATGGGACGTGGATCAGGCCACCTCTCATACCCTCGATCATCAAGCGGCAATACATTATAGCGCCCGGCCTCTATCCACCATCTATCGACTAAATCTCTTACGATGTCTGGATGGATTTCACTCAGATCATTAGTCTCATTAGGATCGTCAGGCAGGTAAAATAATTCCCAACGATCATTATTAAAATTGCCGGCGCTGCTCATGGGAACATGTTCAGCAACCGCCTTCCAACCTTTATAGTAAAGTGCGCGCGCACCGAGCATTTCGTAATACTGTATTTTCTTTTTAGTAGTAGCATCCGGATCATCAATGCTGTACCACATACTAACACCCTCAATGGCGGACTGCTGAACACCTGATATGACCTCTGGCGGCTCAATATCCAGGGCATCAAGCACCGTTGGCAATAGATCGGTCACATGATGATATTGGTTTCGGATTGCACCTCTGTCCTTAATTTTGTCTGGCCAATGAATTATAAGAGGATCAGCAATACCTCCTTGATAGGTATATCTCTTCCAATCTCGGAATGGCGTATTCCCAGCCATAGACCAACCTTTCGGATAATTATTCAGCGAACCTGGAGCACCTATTTTGCCGATATCGGCAACAATCTTCTCAAACGAGACCTCCAATCCATTGTGACGCGCGTATTCGTTCAGGACACCATTATCCCCGCCCTCCATACTGGCTCCGTTGTCGGAGATAAGAATAACTAGGGTGTCGTCCAAACGATTTATTTTATTTAAGAATTGAATAAAGCGTCCAATCTGCGTATCTGTGTGTGTCATAAAACCAGCGAACACTTCCTGCATTCGCGCGTAGACACGCTTTTGATCAACCGTTAGTGAGGCCCAATCAGAAACACCCGGATTACGATCAGGCAATCCCACTGAAGGCGCCATAATTCCTAGCTCTTTTTGTCGCGCAAGCACCTTTTCTCTTTCTATATCCCAACCATGATCAAAAAAACCCTTATAGGCATCCGAATATTCAGTCGGTGCATGATGGGGTGAGTGTCCTGCACCAAATGCCATGTATAGAAAAAATGGTTTGTTCGGATCAACAACGTGGGCATCTCCAACATATTTTATTGCATGATCAACAAGATCAACGCTCAAGTGATAACCATTGCCACCGGGAACATCAACAAACTGATTGTCCTGCGCCAAAGCGCCTGGATGCCAATGATCAATCATTCCCATCAAAAACCCATAGTAACGTTCAAATCCACGGCCAAGCGGCCAACGATCAAAAGGACCAGCTGAAGTCTGCTCATAGTCTGGAGTCAAGTGCCATTTTCCGACTGCAAAAGTGTTATAACCTTTTCCCAGAAGAATCTCAGATAGCATTCCGTTTTCGGAAGGGATGACTCCATGATATCCAGGATAGCCTCCAACAAGCTCAGGAATATTGCCCATACCGACACTATGGTGATTGCGTCCAGTTAAAAGAGATGCTCGAGTCGGTGAGCATAAAGAAGTTGTATGAAAACAGGAGTAACGTACCCCGCCTGCGGCTAAAGCGTCCATACTAGGGGTATTAATTGAAGAACCATAACACCCGATCTGACCAAAGCCAACATCGTCCAAAACAATAACAACAACATTTGGTTTTTTATGAGGATCAAGCTCTAAATGCGGCCATCGAATTTCTGACTCGTCAAGAACTTTACCTACAATTTGGGGATCTCGCATAACATTAACTCCTCAAAAGAGCCGCTAAATTATCTCTCCAATCATTATCAAACTGCAAACAGTACTAAAAAACAATGCATTTATAGATTCTGGCACTATGATGCCAATATCAGACTTTTCTCAAACACTGGTAGTAAAAGCGAGATTTTTCAATTTTCATCTAGAATCCAAATATCTCCAATAGGTAATTCGACAAATATTCTATCTCCTTCGTTAACAGTCGTCGAAGGTGGTGCTTGTACATGCCAAATCTTTTCACACAACTCAACAATCAATTCGGTATGGGTACCCATATAAATAGATGTTTGCACTTCAGCCGGTAAACAATTATGACCGCCTGACTCCATCGAAATTCGCAATGCCTCCGGTCTCACTGTAATAACCACTGGACCATCACCAGTTTCAAGAACATCAGGCCCCAATGACAATTCACCCGCCTTTGTCTTTGCAATATTTCCTACTCTATCAGCCGTCAGAAAATTTTGACTTCGAAAGAATTTAGCAACAGCAGCAGTACGCGGGTGCCGATAAAATTCATCTGGCTTTCCTACCTGCTGTAATTTTCCATCAAACATCAAAACAATCCGATCTGCAAGCATAACAGCTTCTTCTTGATCATGCGTTACAAAGATCGCTGTGGTTCCTAGCTCACGCTGAATTGAACGAATAAGCTGTCTCATGGTAATTCTCAAGTTAGCATCAAGATTCGCCAGTGGTTCATCTAGTAGCAGAACCTTGGGGCGGGTAACGAGCCCACGGGCCAATGCAACGCGTTGCCGCTGTCCTCCTGAGAGTTCGTGCGCCTTTCGGTTCCCAAATCCAGAGAGCTCAACTCTATCGAGCATTTCATTAACGCGACTGAAGATCTCCGTCTTATTTACTCCAGCCATCTTGAGTCCAAATCCTACATTTTGCGCGACGGTCATTGTAGGAAAAAGCAAATGTTCTTGAAAAATTAACGCTATGCCGCGTCGCTCAGTTGGTATGTCAATCACTGACATGCGGTCGAACAATAAATCTCCTGATGTCGGTCGAAGCAGCCCCGTGATCATTCTTAATGTCGTTGTCTTTCCACACCCCGATGGACCCAAAAGAGCAATCATTTCACCCGACGCAATCTCCAAATCTAGCTCTTGAACGGCCCACACGTTGTCAAATGACCGAGATAATCTCTGAATAGATACGTCCGTCATATTTTTCCAAACCCCCCCATTACAGTTGAACCACGTCCTAACGATCTAGAGGTGAGAATCAATACTAATATTGCTGGCGCCACAAAAATTAGTGTAATTGCAGACCCTACTGCTGCATTTCCTCCTCCTAGAAATGGAAAAAGTACAAGCGGCAAGGTAACAAATGTCCCACTGCCAATTAAAAGCGTCGTCACGTATTGCGACCAAGAGATCAGAAATGTAAACAAACTTGCAACCAAAAGTCCAGACGATATAGCTGGGAAAGTTACATAGCGAAACACACGAAATCGATTAGCCCCCAGTGAACGCGCTGTCTCCTCGAGAGCCGGACTATAATTTGCAAAGACGCTTGACATCACAAGTACAAAATAAGGAGTCGCGGGTATCAGATGTGCTAGGGCAACACCCCATATAGTGCCAGTCAGGCGCAATTTAATAAAAACGATATGGATTCCCATAACCGCAACTAATACAGGCACAATAATCGGCGTAAGTAGAATCCACTCGACTACTTTTTTACCACGAAAATCATGCATTCCAAGAGCGCGCGCGGTGGGCAAGCCAACAATCATCGCTAACATCGTTACCAGTAGCGCAGCACCTACACTATTCAGCAAAGCCTCTACGACCCGCGAAGATTCACCGAATGTATAATCCCAGGCCCTAAGGCCCCATTGACCGGGCAGAATATCAGGAAAAAGCCAACGAAATGCAAACGACCTAAGGAACAGTGCAGTTAAAGGCAACACCACTACTATCCAAATAACGCCTACTGTCACCCAACGAGCCCAGTTAAATTTATGAGGTTGGAATCCACCTGCACTTTCTGCTTTCTGAATCAAAGTTTGCTGATCTCCTCTTATCGTCATAAGAAACTCTTCATGCTCTCGAATATCGAGCCAACCGCCGATATGCAACCAACAACACGATTGTGATCGCGGCGATAACGGTTGCAATAGCCATCCCTACAGGGCGCGCAGTAAGTTCAGGCTTTTGAAATTCCTGAAAAGCTTGCACTGGAAGTGTCTGTGGAAAAGTTTGGCCTAGAAGTAGCGGAATCTCAAAATTCGCAAAGGTGAATGCAAACACAATAATCCAAGTAGACAGCAGACCTGGCATGATCAGTGGTAAGAGTACGTACTGAAGTCGTTGCCGTTTGTTTGCGCCAAGTGTTCGGGCAAGCTCCTCATACTTCGGACCTACACTTTGCAAAACAGCAAGCACTACAAGCCCAATGAAGGGGACTTCCTTCCAAACAAATGACAACGTAATTCCTACACCAAGCTTGTCGTTAATCAATACAGGAAAACCAGACGGTGCATCAATCAAGCCCATTGCAACCGCAACACGAGATATAAGGCCACTTTGAGCAAACAGCAAAATCACGGCACTCGCTGCAACCAAGTGCGGAACAGGAAGAGGAATCTGGAAGACGAATGTTGATATTCGACTGCCGGGAAACTGCTCCCTTAAGATAAATGCCATCCCCACAGCGATAACAGTTGAGAGAAGGGTAACGACAAAAGCAATGCGGAATGTGATCCAAAGAGAGAGCAAAAAAGTTGGGTCGGTAAGCACGTTAACATAGTGGCTAAATGTGAAGTCCGTAAGACCCGCTACCGGCAGATAGCCCACACTCTGAAGTAAACCAAAAATCAGCCCGCCTCCAAACAATAGTACGATCACGGCCATCGAAGGAAAAACCATTAAAGGAATTTTCAATCGTTCTTTGAGAGAATAGCGATCTAGTTTCATGATTTAAAACAGGGCTTGAGATAGTATTACAACCTAAACCGAGCACCCCTAACGGAGTGCCCGGTTCAAGGCTACTTAATAACCACTAACTTACTTCTTGAGAACGTTCTCGATCCAACCATTTTCCATATTAACAACCCATGATGCATGAGGCTCTGGCAAACCAGCATCCGCAAGTTCGCCAGGAGGCAGTGTGGCGATACCCAGCTCATACGATGCTAACTGTGCGCGCTCCGCTTCAGTCCAAGTGCTTATGTCGGTTGGGATACCCCACCCCCACCGTGTTGGGTCAGCCTGGACCAACTGGTGTTCCGTGCTAAGCATATAGTTAGCAATCACCATTGCCCCCGCAGGATTATTTGCCGCTAACGGGATTGTGACGTAATTCTTATTAGTAAGAGTGCCGGTATCGTGAACAAATGTACGGATCGTATCTGGATATGTTCCATTCTTGATGAAATTTGATGTTCGTCTCGGATTGAGTGCCATACCAAAATAAACCTCACTGTTTGCCAGCAGCTCATTTAGTGCCGCTATCTTAGCTGGATAGGTCTCTCCGCCTCTCCACAGATCCGGCTCAATATCATTTAGATATGCCCATACTTTTGGCGCTATTGAATCAAATACTTTCTGATCGAAGGGTTTTTGAAAAACAGACCAGTCATCGGCTGCCCAATAGAAAGCATGTTTGACGAAACTCAAGCCATGAAAATCTGGCGGGGCAGGGTATGTAAACAAACCTGGGTTAGCATGAATCCATTCTGCGGTCGCTTCAAATGTTCTGGGAGGATCGCTTACATAGGCCGAGTTATATTCCCATACCATTTGCGCCGAGCCCCATGGAGACTCAAGCCCATCAACGCTCACCCCAAAGTCATTGGCTATGGAAGGATCATTCCAATTTACATGGATCGCATTTGGCACTGACTCTGACCAAGGTCCATACAGCAATTCCGCTTCTTTCAGAGTCTTAAAATTATCTCCGTTGATCCAGATCATATCGACACTTCCACCCTCTGTTACGCCGGCCTGAGCCTCTGTAAGAACGAGATTTACAGCATCAACGGTATCTCCGATCGGTACACGATTCAGCGTAATGTTATAGCGCTCTTTGACAACTTCACCAAAGAACTTGTCAACCCAACCATTGATAGTCTCACTACCTCCCCACATAAACCAATTGACGGTTGTACCGTCAGCTGCGGCAAGAACATCATCCCAGCTGTCGTAGCCCGGCACCATATCTGCGGTTGCCACAGGTGCCATAGTTGTGCCTCCTAGAGCAATACCCAATGCTACTACCAAAGCTTTAGGTCTAACATAGTATTTCAACTTCATTTTTATCCTCCATTAATTAAATTGCAACATCACCAATCTACTAGTCAAGTAAAAAAATAATACCCAATCTAGTATGTCAACGAAAAACTCATTTTTAAAATTAGCGCCATATTACCGCCATTACATCGTTAATTCAAATTTAAGAAAAAGAATTTTAAATCATTGTTTTTATTATAATTTTACTGATCCGAAATAGAATTTCGGAACTCAATTTCTTTTTCTTCCATTGAATTATCTTGATCATTGTCTAAATGAAAGTCTACATGGTGAACAACACCAGTAAAACTAAAAGGCGAAGAATAATCGGCAACTACCGTTGATCCTTGATCGGATCCTATATCCATCCCATAGATCGTCTGTCGCCAAGGCAACATCTCGATATCAATTTGTCCCACTTGATTTTTTTCGATCCAAAGCCTGATTACTCCCTCGTTATCCCTCAATTTCGAATAAGAAAATGCTACGTTCAATTCACCAAGTGGCACTCTTCTATTTGATTTGAGTAATGTAATCTTCTGGTTAATAAAATTGTAAGCAAAGTTTAAAAAACCATCTGCAATCCAGAAGCTAAAGCCGCCAGTTCGTGCACCAACAGCAACAAGGACACCCTCATCACCCTCTTCCTTCCTGATTGAAGCGATCACCCGAAACGATCGATTTCGAAAATCAGGTAAATTAAATCGATCAACATGTCCAGCATTCAGCAAAAATCGGTGATGCCTGCTAGGTGGCTGACTCCTTGGTCGGCGCATGACAAATAGCTCTGCGTTACGATCATCGAGCGGAAGAACATTATAGCGCTCCGCCTCGATCCACCAAAGATCCATCAAATCCTGCAATCGTTCAGGATACTCCGCTGAGACGTCATTCACTTCAGAGAAATCATTTTCAGTATCAAATAGTGACCACACTTCATCTTCATAGCATGATCCAGGAACATGGAGAGTTACAGCCTTCCAGCCATCATGCCAAATACCACGATGACCCATCATCTCATAATACTGGGTAGGATGATTCGTTGGCACGTCAGCCGACTGTTTGCTAAATGTGTATCGAAACGAAACTCCTTCAATAGGTTGTTGAGGAACACCGTTGAAAATCTTGGGTGGAGCTAACCCAATTGAGTCTAAAACAGTGGGCAGGATATCGATAGCATGATGATACTGATTTCTAATAGCCCCGGAATCGGTAACGCCATCTGGCCAATGTACAATTAATGGATCCCGAATGCCGCCTTCATAAGTATATGCCTTATAGTATCGTAAGGGAGTATTGCCAACCTGTGCCCAGCCTCTGGGATAATTGACATGCAGATTAGGCCCTCCGATCTCATCTATACGATTCACCATTTCATTAACCGACATAGGCATCTTGTTGTAATAAGCAAGTTCATTCAGAGTTCCATGTTCGTGTCCTTCCTGGCTAGCACCATTATCACTAAGCACTACCAGAAGAGTATTGTCGAGCAAATTTTGGGTATCAAGAAAATCTACCAAACGTCCAATTTGGGTATCTGTGTGACTCAGAAAACCAGCGAATACTTCTTGGAAGCGCGCATAAAGTTTTTTAGCATCACTGCTTAAATCACTCCATGCTTCTATCCCTGGATTGCGTGGCGCAAGTTGGGTATGTTCAGGAACAATACCAAGGTCAAGCTGACGATTAAACCAACGCTTGCGAACCTCATCCCAACCATCATCATATGCACCCCGATATTTATCAATATATGGAGCCGGCGCCTGGTGTGGCGAGTGCGTAGCACCAAACGCGAGATAAGCAAGAAATGGACGCCGAGGGTCAGCAGAATGTTGCGCTGAGATCATTCCGATAGCCTGGTCGACCATATCTTCCGAAATGTGGTAATCCGGATCAGATGGCGGATTAACCTGCTGATTATCAATAACTAATTCTGGAGAGAATTGGTCAGTAGCGCCACCAAGGAATCCATGAAATCGGTCGAAACCGCGACCTAAGGGCCAATTATTAAATGGGCCCGCTGGCGAGCAATCTTCCATATTAGCTAGATGCCATTTACCAAGAGCGAACGTCGAATAGCCATTACTACTAAGTATCTCAGCCAAGGTAGCTGCAGTTGGTGATATTTCTCCTCTACAATTACTAAAACCAGTATCAACATTTGTCAAAAATCTCATGCCCACACTATGGTGATTCCGTCCAGTAAGTATGCAGGCTCGGGTGGGTGAACAAAGGGCTGTAGTGTGAAAGTTCGTATAGCGCAATCCATTACTTGCTAATCGATCGATATTGGGCGTCTCAATATCACTACCAAAGCATCCCAAATGAGCGAATCCTGTATCATCTAGAACAACCAAAACAATCGATGGCGCCTCTCGTGGCGCTTCTACAAGCGGCTTCCAGGAAGGCTTAGTAGTCTGCCAAGTAATTGCCATTTTCTTATGATCAACCCTGTTTTCTTAATAGCCTGTTGAGTATATATTAGAATCCAGACAGGGTATTAGATGTGCTGGTCTAGAGGTCGAGAGCGCAACGAAAACCTATGTGGCTAGTCGAAATATTGGGAGAAGTTTGGGTTCGAGCAGACACTCGGTACCGTTCACAATATGAAGCATGACATAAAAAAGAGCCGCCACGAATCACTTTATTGACACCTGAATCTGGTCCCCTAGGATTAATGCGTGTTGCCTTAAGATCTCTTTTATGCCAGGAACTGCTCCACCAATCAGAGCACCATTCCCAAACGTTCCCAGACATGTTGAATAATCCGAATCCATTTGGTTCAAAGCTATTCACAGGTGCAGTGCCAAAATAACCGTCTTCACCAGTGTTAACTTGAGGGAAATCTCCCTGCCAAATATTGGTTTGATGTTTTCCATTAAAAAGCAATTCGTTGCCCCAAGGATACAATCGATCTTCAAAGCCACCTCGTGCCGCTTTTTCCCACTCGCATTCCGTCGGAAGCCGTTTACCACTCCATTTAGCAAATGCCGAAGCGTCATTCCAGGATACATGAACAACAGGGTGTTCGGCCTTATCAATGATTGAAGAACCTGGGCCATCTGGAGTGCGCCAGTTGGCATTTTTTACAGCTAACCACCATGGCGCTTCAACAACACTACGATTAACAATAAAAGATTCGCTGGCTGGGTGCAATTGGGCGGCAAATATGTAAGACCATCCTATCCTTTCAGCATCGGTTATATATTTTGTTTCCTTAATGAATCGTGAAAATTCGATATTAGAAACTGCCTTATCGTCCATCATAAAGGAATCAATATGAACAATTCGTATCGGGCCCTCACCATCTTCAAATCCCATCGGAATATTTGACCCCATTCTGAAACTTCCGCTAGGAACAAATGACATATCCGTGATATCAAAAGACGGGGCGTGATCACTTTCTAAAATGCGATCAAAAAACGGCTGATCCTGGCGTTGCGGACAGCAACACCGATGCGATTGATTCCGCACCTTAGGGTCATCTTGTTTTTCTGAACTCGTGGTAGTTAAAATCATCAATCATTGATATCATTTATATTAATGACATTATAACGGTATACCACCAAAAATCTGCTTATGGAGCGTTAAAACGTGAAAATTCGAAAGCGCCATGTTGATCACTACATCACTCACGGCTATGCCATTGTTGAGAATTTTTTAACAAAAGAAGAGCTTGAGGCGATCCGAACCGAATTAAAAGAACTTCTTCCAGGTTGGGTCGAATTCTGCGACGATCCCACTCTACAAAAACCAAGAGGTTGGGATCAAGACTTTTACTTTAACGATAGCTCGTCAACAAAGTTTCCCTATCCTGGAAAGGCCTTAAACTCCGTAGTATTTCATCCAGAATTTAGGAAATTTGCTAAAATGATGACTGGCGGCAATGAGGTAAAGTGCGATGAATCATCCCTAAGCGCTAAATGTAAAGGCAATCCAAGAGATGAAAATCAACCGATGCACTGTGACTTTGGCAATCACACTCTGGCCTACCCTCCCAACATTCCGGCTTACTGGCAAACAACATTCACTGTTTTTTACACTGATGTCGACCTTGATCATGCTCCAACAGCAATTTGTCCGTGGGAGCATTATCGTGACTATTTTGTTCTAACGCGAGTGTGTCCAAAAAATGAGCGGCCAGAGCTCTATAACAACGAGATCAAGGCAACTGTTCCAGCAGGATCGGTAGTAATGTATAGTCATCGCACATACCACCGTAGTACCAAATTTAATAAGGATGTAGGAAGGCTCGGACATTGGATAAGCTATTCACCAATTGAGTGGAGTTGGCTTGGCCATGATGGGTTTTCCAAATATGGTGGCAATCTCAGAGGAACCCCAGATAACTTCCACTCATGGATGGAGTCAGCAACACCGGAACAGCGTAGCGCTATAGGTTTCCCATTACCCGATCATTCATATTGGACAAAAGAAACGATTGCTGGCGTTTCACTCCGTTATCCGGGCATGGACATGACCCCATACGAAGAAGGTATATCAACCTAATTTGATACCTCGCGTTGCTAATGTTACCGCATATAGAGAAGTAGACGCGCAAATAAAAAGCCTATTCCGTTTTGTTCCACCAAAAGTTAAATTGGAAACCCATTCAGGAATTTTAATTCTTCCTAAAAAAGTTCCATCCGAATGATAGCAATGGACACCATCTCGTGCACTAGTCCATATACGACCTTCTTCATCAAGCCTAAAGCCATCAAAAAAACAATTTGGGCAATCAATAAAAACCTTCCCGCCAGTCAATGTTAAATCATCACCGACTGAAAAACGGCGAATATGAGGAGGGCCTGTATCATCATTTGATTCACCTGTATCCGATACATAAAGAAATTTCTCGTCTGGCGAAAATGCTAAGCCATTAGGTTGTAAAAATTTAATATTGAATTGACGAATATCACCACTGCATGGATCCACCCTATAAAGATAACATCCTTCAATCTCGCTTTTTGCCGCATCACCCTCATAATCATTCATGATTCCATACATAGGATCGGTGAACCAAATACTACCGTCTGTATGTTCAACAATGTCATTCGGCGAATTAAATCTCTTACCTTTGAACTTATCTGCTATGACATTTAAGCTGCCATCAAATTCCGTTCTGACTACACGACGGGTTTGATGTTCGCAAGTCAATAACCGACCTTTTTGATCTACAGTATTCCCATTAGCATTGCTAGATGGCTGTCTAAACACAGAAACTGAGCTATCAGTTTCATCATAACGTAACATTCTATTGTTGGGGATATCAGACCAGACTAAATAACGGCCTGCTGCAAACCAAGCCGGGCCCTCACACCAATCTGCACCAGTCCACAACCGTTTGATTCGCGCGTGACCCAAGATACAGTGCTTAAAACGATCATCTACAATATCGTATCCAGTACCTTCAATTTCTCCAAACATCTAATTCCTCTTTTTATTTTAAGGGTTGATTAAAAATCGACTTCAATAATCTATGGTCTACAAAAAATCATTTATATATCGTCCATTGATAATTAGTACTACAGCTCTTCATAAATTGCAGTAATCATGCCGCGACCAAGTGTTCTACCAAACATATTAAATCCACAAACGGCTGCAGATGAATCTTTATCAATCGGCATGGTTTCTATGCTGAGTGCATGGACAACAAATATATACCTATGAGGCCCATGTTTCGATGGTGGCGCAGCACCCACATAACCAAATAAACCTGCATCATTCTTCAAGTGTTTGGCGCCTTCCGGTAACGCGTTATGGCACGTAGTTCCCGATCCCTCGGCAAGCTCTCTTATGGTTGGTGGTATGTCATATACTATCCAATGCCAAAACCCACTCCCAGTAGGTGCATCTGGATCAAAACAAGTTACAACAAAACTTTTTGTTTCCGAAGGCGGATCAGACCAACTAAGATGGGGTGAAATATCATCTCCGCCAGCACCCATAATGCCAGACACTTGAGCTAAAGACATGCTCTCACCATCATTTATATCGTTACTATTAAGTTGGAAAGTTGGAACAGAAGGCAAAAAACTATAAGGGTTAGAAGATTTATTCATAATTTCCTCATAACGCTAGATAAATTAATTTTCGTCATTGATAAGCATATTTTAGACTTAAATTACCTTGTGGCGAAAAAATATCGTGACTTCGATAAAACATCTAAGTGGTTACTATACTTACCAACATCTTGTTTGCTAAATTCTAACGATACTTATTTTACGATTTGAGCTGACAAAAAAATTATTAGGCTACTAAGACAAAACATAATGCCAAAAATCGATTCCGCTATTTTAGACTTGGATTACCATAAGTAATTTCGGCATAGGCAGAATGATTATGAATAGATTCAAAATTCTCGGCTGAGATAGTGTAGGCTTGAAATCG
>MDTE01116697.1_pt1 | contig 25851 bp, 23 predicted proteins | sample 811231 | NCBI WGS metagenome assembly MDTE01 (sample SAMN05326651, study PRJNA326480) | marine metagenome | isolation source: seawater | place: Indian Ocean: Red Sea | collected 2010
CTGAATAATGAAGCATGGATTGATGTTTTCAATAAATATAAAATTACTCCTGAATATCAAATTGTAAACAATTTGATGACTTTATCAGAATTTAAATACATTTATTGGTGGGAGTGGTTTCACCGTTTCTTTGCCAGATGTATGGGATTATTTTTCGTTTTTCCTTTTTTATATTTTTTAATAAAAAAACAATTATCTAAAGAATTGTTTATTGTTTTATTAATAGTTTTTATATTTGGGTTATTTCAAGCTTTAGTAGGTTGGTGGATGGTAAAAAGTGGATTAAATGAAAATCCTTATGTAAGTGCTTATAGATTAACTTTTCATTTAATTAATGCTCTAATTATATTTTCAATTTTATTTTGGACTTTTTTAAATTCATACTTTGGAAAAGTTAATAGTAATCAAAATTTTAAAATAATTAATGTTTTTTTTAATATAAGTTTATTTATCTTATTGATTACTATTGTTTCTGGAGGGTTTATGGCAGGAACTAGTTCAGGTAAGTCATTTAATACCTTTCCTTTGATGAATGGCAGCATTATACCAAATGACTATTTTTTTTATGAGCTTGGGTTATTAAATTTTTTTGAGAATACTGTTGCAATTAATTTTAATCATAGGTGGTTAGGTAGTTTTACTTTTATATTTATTTTTGCTTTTTCTTTGTTTCTCTTGAATTCAAGAAAAATCAAGAAAAATAACTTATCAATAATTTTAATATTAATTACTATTGGTTTGCAGTTCTTTTTAGGAATATTAACATTAATTAATAACGTTCCTTTAACTTTTGCTAGCTTACATCAAACAAACTCTGTATTACTTCTAGCATCAATACTTTTTGCTTATCACAGACATAAATATAAATGATAAAGTTATATAAATTTAATTGAAAAATTATATTTTAAGAATAAAAGTATAATATTTTTTTTATGAAAAAAATAAGTTTTGTAATATTTGCCTTAACATTTATTTTTACATTAAATGCTGCTACTTTTCCTATACCAAAAAATAATGAAGTCAGCTTTGATATAATTAGAAAAAATAAAGTTATAGGTATTCACAAAATCAAATTTATTGAAAATGACAAGTTTTTATTAGTAGAAACAAACATTAATATTAATGTCAAAATTTTGTTCATCCCTGCATATAAATTTTCTCATTATTCTGTAGAAAAATGGATTGATGGAGATTTTATTGAAATTACTGGACATACAAATTTTGAGGATGAAAGAGAGTATTTTATAAATGGTTATGAAAACAATAATTCATTTATGGCAAAAGGAATGGATGGCGAACTTATTTTAAATAAAAATATATTACCTTCAAATTTTTGGAATATTAATATCTTAAATAAAAAAGAAATATTTGATACACAAAAAGGTATTGTCAGAGAAATTAATGTCAAAAATCTTGGAGATGAAGAAATTATTATAAATGAAAAAAAAATAAATTGCAAAAAGTTTACTTTAAATGCTTCTTCAAATCCTAAAGATAAAGGACCTTTTCCAGAATATACATTATGGTATGATCATGAAGATGAACTTATGAAATTTGAGTTTATTAATTGGAGAGATAATAAAGTTGTAACCCTAATAAGAAAATTACAGGAATAATATTGAAAACAATTTGGATTACTGGCGGATCTTCTGGGATTGGATTAGCGACAGCAAAAAAATTTAGTAAAGAAAAATGGCGAGTTATTATAAGTTCAAGTAATGAAATTAAATTAGATAATGCTATAAGAATTTTAAAAAATTATACAGAAAATAAAGAAATATATTCTATAAAATGTAATATTGCTAACAGAAATGAAGTACATAATACAGTTACAAAAATAGAAAATAATATTGCTCCAATTAATTTGGCTTTGCTAAATGCAGCTGCATACTCACCAAACAAGTCACAAGAATTTGATATTAAAAATTATGAAAAATTAATTGATGTTAATATTAAAGGCACACTTTATTGTATTGAAATATTAGAAAAATTTATGAAAATTAGAAAAAACGAACATATTGCTATAGTTTCTTCTCCAGTTGGATATAGAGGTCTTCCTACTGCAGGAGCATATGGTTTGACTAAAGCTGGCTTAATAAATTTAGCCGAAAGTCTTTATTTTGATTTAAAAAAATCTTTTATCAAAATAAGCGTTATCAACCCTGGATTTATTGATTCTGAATCAACAAAAATGAATACATTTCCAATGCCATTCATTAAATCAGCAGATTTTGCAGCTAATAATATTTATAATGGTTTAACAAAATCTTATAAATTTGAAATTTATTTCCCTAAGTTTTTTTTATTAATGATGAAAATTGGTCGAATGCTTCCTTATCGAATATATTTTTATTTAATTAAAAGAATAACAGGACTTTAAGTTAATTCTCCAACATAAATTCCTAAACCTTTAGCAACCTTAATCAAAGGATCATTTCTATTGATTGTTTTTGATTTTCCAGCTATTTCATCAAGACTTACCTCTGTAACACCTCTTTTTTGCCAAACAACAATTCTATTAAATTTTTCTTGAGCAATTAAATCCACAGCATGAACACCAAAAGCACTTGCAATCAATCTATCCCGATGAGTTGGTTGAGCACCTCTCTGTACATGGCCTAATACTGTAACTCGAGCCTCAGATTTAGTTAATTTAGATATCTCATCAGCTAAATATGCTCCTATACCCCCAAGACGTACTTCTCCGTCAGCAAACTTTATCATAGCTTTAGTTCCATTTTCTTTTCTGACTGACTCAGCAATTACAATTAATGCATGATTTCTTCCATTAGATCTAATTCTAGAAATATGTCTTGAAATTGATTTTAAAGAATAATTGATTTCAGGAATTAGTATAACATCAGCTCCTCCTGCTATACCTGCATTTAATGCTATATGTCCTGCATCTCTACCCATCACTTCTAATATCATTGCTCTTCTATGACTAGCTGCAGTTGGTTGAAGCATATCAAGTGCATTAGTTGCAACATCTACTGCAGTATCATATCCTATTGATAATTCATTTTCCATTACATCATTATCTATAGTTTTTGGTATACCAACAAAATTTATATTACCTTTTTGAGTAATTTTTTGAAGTATTTTCATACTTCCATCACCACCAACACCTATTAATGCATCAATTTTTAATTTTTTTATGTTATTAATAATTTTTTTAAATTGATATTTGTCTTTAGAAGGATTCCCTTTATTGTTTGAACCTAAAAAAGTTCCTCCCATTCTCATTAAATTTCCGTTAAATTTAGAAGTACTTAGCTCAATTACGTTCGGTGTATTTGAAGAAAGGCCAAGAGTTCCATCTTTGATTCCAATAACTTTCCAACCATACTTATTCACAGCCCTTAAAGTAACTGCTCTAATTACTGTATTTAAGCCAGCACAGTCTCCCCCACTTGTTAAAATACCTATTTTTTTTGACACGACCAAGTACTATACTAAAATACATCTAGAAAAAAGATTATTATCATTTTGAAGGCTTAAAAATATATGGATGCTAAAGATGAACTATTAAAGAAACTTAAAATTCTTGAACAGGAACATAGAGATCTTGACCAAATTTTGATTCAACTACAAGAAAAGAAAACTGTAGATTTTTTACAAATACAGAGAATTAAAAAAAGAAAATTGATACTAAAAGATAAAATTATAATTATAAAAGATAAAATTGAACCAGATATTATAGCTTAATACTACTTACTGATTTTTATATGTTTTATAAGATGCTGGAATTATATTTACTATTTTTTTTAATTGATTTTTAAATTTTGGGAAAAAAGAAACTTTTTTTAACTCTTGATCTAAAAAAACTGAAAGATCAGTTAGGTCACCTTTTTTTATCCAATATAAAAGTGTTGAACTATATATTTTTGCTAAAATAGCTCTTTTCGTATAATAATTAAAATCGGTTGAGTTATCTCCAGCTAAAAACCAAATTTGATCAACTGTAGACAATAATGAAGATAAAGAAGTTTGATAATTTTGTGGCAACATAAGTGTAAAAAAAGTTCTTTTCATTATTTTTTTTTCTTTTTGATAAATCTTAAATTTTAATAATATTATTTTTTTTATCCTTTCACTTGTTTTTAATTTTGATAAATTAATTTTTTTTGATTCCAATATCATTTTTTTATTTAATTCATTTAAATAAAATTCTAATAATGAGATATATCCAGCAGGAAAAATTGTTTTAATTTCAGCTTTATTTAACTTACTTTTTTTTAATATAAGATCGAGTAAATTATCATTCCACCCATTTTCAGAAATATAATTTTTTGAAAGACTGAGTATTTTTATTTTAGCTAAATTTAAATTTTTATTATTCATTTTTATCTTTCCAAAATTTTTCTATTTCTTCTGCAAATCCATAAGCTCTCATATCGGTGAGTCTTTGAGTATAAACTATTCCCATTAAATGATCATATTCGTGCTGAAAAATTCTTGCATGCAATCCTTGTGCTTCTTGTTTTATTGTATTGCCATTTAAATCAAAACCTTCGTAAGTAATTTTATTAAATCTTTTAACTAATCCTAACATTCCAGGAATCGATAAGCATCCCTCCCAATCATTGTTAGTGTCTTTAGAAATCTTAATAATTTTAGGATTTATAAGTGCCATTATTTTTATTTCCTTATTATTTTCATTCTTTTTTTCTTGTTCTTGATCTTCTGGTATGCAAAAAATTAATATTTTCTTGCTACAGTAAACTTGTGGAGCTGCAAGACCAATTCCATTAGCATCAAGCATAGTATCTGTCATATTTTTAATCAGAATTTTAACTTCTGGATCATTGAAATCTTTTACTGGTGAAGCTTCTTTATGAAGAACTGGGTGGCCAATACGTGCAATTTTAAGAATAGACATTACTTATTTACCATATTTATAGAAATTTTAAAAAAATCACCAGAATATTTGCAATAGTTACAAGTTTGTGATAATTCCAGCCGTTTTAAAGGAAACAAATTGACAATACAAGTAAATGTAAAAGATAATAACCTAGAGCAAGCTTTAAGAAGTTTAAAGAAAAAAATGCAGCGTGAAGGTTTATATAAAGAAATGAAATTAAGAAAACATTACGAAAAACCTTGTCTTCGTCGAGCTAGAGAGAAGGAAGAATCAATTAGAAGAGTTAGAAAATTAAATAGACGCAATAACGATTAATATACTTAATTTAGCTTAAAGCTTTAACTATATTTTCGCACATTTTCTTTGCATCACCAAAAAGCATTGTAGTGTTATCCCTATAAAATAATTCATTATCGACGCCAGAATAACCAGTTGCCATTGATCTTTTAACAAATAAAACGCTTTGAGATTTTTCAACATCTAATATTGGCATTCCATAAATAGGTGAAGACTCATCAGTTTTAGCAGCAGGATTAGTTACATCGTTTGCTCCAATAACAAAAGAGACTTCTGTCATAGGAAAATCATGATTTATTTCATCTAGTTCTAAAACTTCTTCATACGGAACATTTGCTTCAGCAAGTAAAACATTCATATGTCCAGGCATTCTTCCTGCTACAGGATGTATTGCATAACGAACTTCAATCCCTTCTTTCTTTAAAATATCTCCCATTTCTTTCAGAGCGTGTTGAGCTTGTGCTACTGCCATTCCATATCCAGGAACAATAATAACTGATTCTGCATTTTTCATAATATATGCTGCATCCTCTGCATTACCTTGTTTAACTATTTTATCAGAATTATCTTTTCCAGAAACACTATCTTGTTCGCCTCCAAACCCTCCTAAAACTACATTTATAATCGATCTATTCATGCCTTTACTCATTATATAACTAAGTATTGCACCAGATGCGCCTACGAGTGCTCCCGTTATAATCAATAAATTATTACTTAGTGTAAAACCAATGCCGCATGCAGCCCAGCCTGAATATGAATTAAGCATCGATACAACAACAGGCATATCAGCACCTCCAATTGGTATTACAACTAAAAAACCCAATAAAATTGATACTGCTACTATTGTCCAAAATACTGAAGAAGATTGGTTAATAACAAATAAAACAATTAGTAAAATTACTATTAAAAAAATTATCGCATTTAATGTGTGTTGAAATTTAAACACCATAGGTTTCCCTGATATTGTTCCCTGTAATTTTCCAAATGCTAACACTGATCCTGAAAATGTTATTGCCCCTATAAATGTTCCAATACTCATTTCTATTAAGCTCGCAGTTTTAATTGATCCTGATTCTCCTATATTAAAGGCTACAGGATCATAAAAAGCTGCTGCAGCTACAAAAACTGCTGCTAAACCAACTAAACTGTGAAAAGCTGCAACTAACTGTGGCAATGCTGTCATTTCAATTCTGATAGCTATAAAAGATCCTAAAGCTCCCCCTACTAGTATGGCTGCTCCGATTTCATAATAACTAAGAACTGATTTGAACATTAATGTAGTAAAGATAGCTATTACCATTCCAATAATTCCAAATATATTTCCCATTCTTGATGACTCTGGATGAGAAAGACCTCTTAATGCAAAAATAAATAAAAGAGCAGAAATCAAATACAAAATTGCAACAGTATTAGCTGACATAAACAATCAATCTTTCTGTTTTTTTGGTTTTTTCTTAAACATAGATAGCATGCGATAGGTAACTAAAAATCCTCCAAAAATATTTACGGAAGCAAGTACAACTCCAATTAATCCAAATATTTTAGAAGTGTCAAAGTCTTGTGGTCCTGCAGCTAATATAGCGCCTACAATAATTACGCTTGAAATTGCATTAGTTACTCCCATTAATGGACTGTGAAGTGCTGGTGTAACAGACCAAACTACATAATATCCTATTATGCATGCTAAAAAAAATACTGTTAACCCAATTACAAAAATTTCTGAAGTATGTGCTTCCATTTTATTTAAATTGCTCCAATCTTACAGCTCCACCATGTGTTAAAACAACAGAATTCACTATTTCATCTTGAAAATCAAAATTAACTTTCTTATTTTCTTTATCAACAAGCAAACTTAAAAAATTAAAAATATTTTTTGCATATAAAGCTGAGGCATCTTTAGCAACTCTTCCAGGAACATTACTATAACCAACTACTTTAACGCCTTTATAATCAACTACTTCATTTAATTTACTTAAGGGGCAGTTTCCTCCAGATTCAACTGCTAAATCTATTACTACTGAACCTCGAGCCATAGAGGAAACCATTTCTTCAGTAATTAAAACAGGTGCTTTTTTGCCTGGAATAAGGGCTGTACAAATAACAATATCTTGTTGTGAAATAGTTTCTGCAATTAATTGAGCTTGTTTTCTTTTATATTCTGCACTCATTTCTCTAGCATAACCGGTCTCAGTTTCTGCATTTTTAGACTCTTCGTCTTCAACCATAATAAATTTTCCACCTAAACTTTCAACTTGCTCTTTTGTGGCAGACCTTACATCTGTTGCTGACACTACTGCTCCAAGTCTTTTTGCTGTAGCAATTGCCTGCAAACCTGCAACTCCAACTCCTAAAATCATAACTTTAGCTGGATTAACTCTCCCTGCGGCAGTCATCATCATTGGAAAAGCTTTTCCAAACTGTTCAGCAGCATCAATAACACTTCTATAACCCGCTAAATTAGCCTGTGAAGACAACACATCCATGCTTTGTGCTCTACTTATTCTCGGAATAAATTCCATACAGCAAGCTGAAATTTTATTTGAGTTAAGTTGTAAAATAAGCGAACCATTATCATAGGGATTCAAAATACCTATAAGCACCGTGTTGTGCTTTAATTTTTTTATATCTTCTTGACTTGGAATTCTTACACACAAACAAACATCTGCATTAAGACACTCTGATCTATTGGTGATTTTAGCTCCCATTTTTTCATAATTTATATTTTCATAGCCTGATAAATCACCAGCACCTTCTTCAATAAAAATTTCAAAACCTAATTTAATAAAAAATTTTACAGAATCAGGAGTAATTGAAACTCTTGTTTCATCTTTATCTAGTTCTTTTAATGCAGATAATATCATAATGACTTATAATGATAGCTTAGCTAATTTTAAAGATTTTTGTTGTTTTTGCATTAATTTTTTTGAATTGAAATTTTCTATCAATTGATGAAAAACTTTATACCAATTAACTTCTGCCCTAAGATGCATAAATACCGAGCCAAGTCCAACAGCTGCTCTATCCATAAAAACAAATTCCTTAGGTGGTTTTACTCCTCCAAGTTTTTTTAATTCTTGATGTACCTCCGAAGCAATTTGTGCTCCATATATTCCGCTATCACTTTCTTGAATTTTTTGAACTTTATCCTCCATTAATGGTGAATAAAGAAATCCTGCCCACTTATTCAAAACCTCAAGTTTGGCTTTCGTAATATCTTTAAATCCCCATTGTTGATAAGCATAAACAGCTTTATCATTATCATTTTTTTGAAGAGCGAAATATAAATCAATTACACCTTTGATAAATTTAGCATTGAAAATTCTCATACAACCAAAATCATATAAATTAATACTCAAATCATTTTTTTGAACTGAATAATTTCCAAGATGGGGGTCTCCATGAAGTACTCCATACTCAAAAAAAGGTTTGTACCATGCAAAATACATTCTTTTTGCGAGCTTATTTCTAATTTCTTTAGATGCTTTTTTAAAATTTAAAATACTTTCACCTTCCAACCAGTTCATTGTAAGTAATCTTTTTGTTGAAAGTTTTGAATATGTTTTTGGTACATGAACAAAATCAATATCAGAAAAAATATTTTTAAAAACTTCCATAAGTTTTTTTTCTCTTTCATAATCTAACTCTTCATTCAATCTTTCTTTTATTTCTTTGTAAACTTCTTCTGTTTTAATTGCTTTATTGTAAGACTGATAAATTGAAAATATCATTTTAAGTTGAGATAAATCTGCACTTACTGCTGAAGCCATGTCTGGGTACTGCAACTTACAAGCAACAATTTGACCATCATTTAGTTTAGCTCGATGCACCTGGCCTAATGATGCAGCCCTAGCTGCATCTTTTTGAAATTCTGCAAAATTTTTTTGCCAATCCATTTTTAATTCAGCAGCCATTCTTCTTTTAACAAAAAGCCATCCCATTGGAGGTGCATTAGATTGAAGATGCATTAATTCTCTAGAATATTCTTCAGGCAAAAGATCTGGAATTGTTGCAGATAATTGTGCTACTTTCATTAATGGGCCTTTTATATTTCCTAAAGCATTTTTGACTTTTAATGCATGTTTATTTTTATCCAGTTTCAACCCAAGATACTTTTGACTTGCAAGTTCAGTGGCTAATTTTCCAACAACACCGCCAACTTTAGCATATCTTTTAATCTGTTTTGAAAAGGATTTTGTTTCTTTATCTTTCATTATGAATGTTTCTAAATTTCACTTAGTTCATCAATAAATGAACTAATTACGGATAATCCTTTATGCCAAAAATTTGAATTAGCTGGATTAATATTGAAAGGTTCCAATAATTTTTTATATCTAATTGAACCTCCAGCTTCTAATAATTTAATATATTTTTCTTCAAAATTTTCTAATCCTTCTTCATATGAAGCATATAAAGAATTAACTAGACAATCCCCAAAGGCATAAGCATAAACATAGAAAGGAGAATGAATAAAATGAGGAATATAAGTCCAATAATATTTATATTCATCTTCAAATTTTATTGCAGGTCCTAAACTTTCCTTCTGAGTGTTTATCCATAATTTACAAATTTCATCTACACTTAATTCAGATATTTTTCTTTTATTGTGTACTTTTTTTTCAAACTCAAAAAATGCAATTTGTCTAACGACAGTATTAAGCATATCTTCAACCTTATTTGCTAATAATGCTTTTTTAATTTTTTGATCCTCTTCATTATTTAAAATTGATTTAAAAGTAAGCATTTCACCAAATACACTAGCTGTTTCTGCTAAAGTCAAAGGAGTATCAGAATTGAAATGACCCTGTTTTTTTGCAGCCAAGTATTGGTGAACTCCATGTCCTAATTCATGTGCCAAAGTAGCAACATCTCTAATTTTGCCTTGAAAATTTACTAAAATGTAGGGATGTGCAGAAGGAACAGTTGAAGCTGAAAATGCTCCTGGAGATTTTCCTTTAATTAATGGCGCATGAATCCATGATTCATTAAAAAATTTTTTAACAATATTTCCCATTGTAGGATGAAAGTTAGTGTAGGCTTCACAAACAATTTCCTTAGCATTTTCCCAAGAGTATTTTTTATCATTTTGAAAAGGAAGTGGAGCATTTCTATCCCAATAATTTAGTGACTTCTTTCTGAACCATTTTGCTTTAATTTTATAATACCTGTGTGACAAATTAGAATAAGAAGACGTAACTGCTTCAGATAGCGAATCAACAACTTCATCTTCTACTACGTTAGAAAGGTTTCTTGATGTCACTGGATTTGGATATTTTCTCCAATCATCGTTGATAGATTTATCTTTTGCTAAAGTATTGGTAATTGTAGCAAATATCTTGACATTTTTTCCTAAAACTCTACCTAATGATTTAGCAGCTTGTTTTCGTATTTTTGAATCTCTATGTGATAATAAATTTAAAATTTCTGCACTAGATAAGAATTTTTTATTAAAAGAAAATCTTAAAGAAGCAATTGTTTCATCAAAAAATCTAATCCAAGAACTTGTTGCTGTTATGCTTTTATCTTGCATAAGTTTTTCAAGTTTTTTTTCAAGTTGATGTGATTTAAAACTTCTTAAATTATTAATCCATGTTTCAAATTTTTTTAATTTTTTATTTTTTAATTTTTGATTTAACTTATTTTTAGATAAATTATTAATTTCTAAATTAAAAAAAAGAAGTAAATTATAATATTTTGTAATTTTTTCCTGCATTTGCTGAAAAAAAATTTTGTTTTTTTCATTTTCTATGTTTTCAGAATGTAATAAACTTGCATAACAAATTATTTTACTCATTTTTTCGTCTATTTTTTCAAGATTTAAAATTGCTTCATACAATTTGCCTGCTTCTAGATTTTTTACCTTACCTTCATATTTTTTCTCAAAATCTATTGCTGATTTTTCAATATATTTTAAATCATTCAGAATTTTCTTTCCATTTGAAGAATTATAGAGATCTTTAAGATTCCATACCGGAAGTTTTTCTAAGTTTTTACTAGTTTTAGTTGTCATATTGTTAAATAAGATATAGTTTTATATTAAGACTTTTAAGGGAGGACTTAATCTATGTCACTTAAATTTGAACAATTTAACAGTGTTGTAAAAATATTTGATGAACAATCTTCTAATTACAAAGACAGCCCATATCTTTGGAGAAAAGTAGGTGATAAATATCAGTCTTTATCATGGACTGAAGTTAGAAAAAGAGTAGAATCTTTCTCAAGTGCCCTAAAAAGTATTGGAATATTAGAGGGTGACAGAGTTGTAATAGTTTCAGAAAATAGGCCCGAATGGCAAATTGCTGATTTAGCAATTATGACCATAGGTGCAATTACTGTGCCAGCTTATACTACAAGTACTTCAAGTGATTATGAATATATTATTCAACATTCTGGAGCTAGATGTGCTATTGTTTCAACTCATGAATTAACGCAAAAAGTTATTCCTGCTGTAATAAATTCTCCTCAATGTACAAATTTAATAAAAATAGAAGAAGAGGATAAAAAATATGATGAACCTGTTTCCATACAATCTTGGAACAAACTAGTACAAGAAAATTATTCTAACTCAGTCAACCTATCTAAAAATATTGAAAAACATAAAAGGGAAGATACTGCTTGTATAATATACACTTCGGGTACTGGAGGTAACCCGAAAGGTGTTATGTTAAGTCATGGAGCGATGTTAACAAATTGTTCAGGTGCTGCAAACTTATTAAAAGACATTATTTCTCATTTAAATGAAATTCGTATTCTTTCTTGGCTTCCCTTATCTCATTCTTATGAGCACACATTGCAATTTTTTAAAATGGGTGTAGGTGCTCAAATATATTATGCCGAAGGAATAGATAAATTGTTGGTAAATATGTCTGAAGCTAAACCACATATTATGACTGCTGTACCAAGATTTTATGATTCTTTGCATACTAGAATTTCTCAAGGCTTAAAAAAACAAAGCAAACTTAGTCAATTTTTTTTTAATCAAACATTAAAATTAGGTAAAAAAATATATTTTAATGAAGAATTATCTTTCTTTGAAAAAAAACTTAATTGGTTAATGGATAAAATTGTTAGAAAAAAAGTTAATAAAAGATTTGGAGGTCATTTAAAGGCATTGGTTTCAGGTGGCGCAGCCCTTAATTTTGAAGTAGGTATTTATTTAAATGCTTTAGGTTTGCCTTTGTTACAAGGTTATGGGCAAACTGAAACAGCACCTGTAGTTAGTGCCAACCCACCTAACAAAATAAAATTAGATACTGTAGGAATAATATTCAAAGGTACTAAAGTAAAAATTGCAGAAGATGGAGAGATTCTAGTTTCTGGAGAAAATATAATGAATGGTTATTGGAATGATCCTAAAGCAACATCTGCAACAATAAAAAATGGCTGGGTTCATACTGGAGATATTGGTGAATTTGATGATGAAAATTATTTAAAAATAACAGACCGAAAAAAGGATATAATTGTTAATGCTGGTGGAGATAACATTTCACCTTCACGCATAGAAGAAAAACTTAATATTGAACCTGAAATTGCACAATCAATGTTGTATGGAGATTTTAAAAATTATCTTGTTGCTATCATAGTACCTGATAGAGAATATGCTAAACAATGGGCAAAAGAAAACAATAAAGAATTTGACATAATTAAATTAAATCAAGATCAAGATTTTATAAAAATGATTAAAAATACAACTGAAAAAATAAATAAAAACTTAAATGTAATAGAGCAAGTAAGAAAATTTCTTCTGATTGATGAAGAATTCACAATTGAAAATGATATGATGACTCCTACTCTAAAGGTTAGAAGATTTAAAGTAAAAGAGAAATATCAAAGCAAATTAGAAAAACTATATTAGTTATCTTTTTTATATTTTTCTAGTTGCTCTTTCGTAGCTTCTGTTTGATATTTTTTCTTCCAATCATCATATGGCATTCCATAAACTAGATTGCGTGCATCTTCATATTCAATTTCTATATTTCTTTTTTTTGCTGCTGCAACATACCACTTTGATAAACAATTTCTGCAAAATCCTGATAGATTCATTAAATCTATATTCTGAACATCAGTTCTATTCTGTAGATGATTTATCAATTTTTCTAAAACATCAGCAAAAATTTCTCTTTGTTCTTCCATTTTCATAATAAATTACTATAACTCCCTCTTAAATAACTTACATTGTAAGTTGTTTTGAATTATATATAAAATCTAATGAAACGTAATAGAAAAGCTAAAATTTTAGCTACATTGGGCCCAACTTCCTCTACTAATGATATAATTGAGACAATTTTTACATCTGGATGTGATGTTTTTAGATTAAATTTTTCTCATGGAACTATTGAAGATCACAGGAAAAATTTAGAAAATATCAGATCGCTAGAAAAGAAATATAACCATCCGACTTGTATTTTAGCAGATCTCCAAGGGCCAAAATTAAGAATAGGGAATTTTAATAATAACAAGCAATTATTAAAAAAGGGTCAAAAATTTACTTTGGATCTTGATAACAAAAATGGGGACAATACAAGAGTTAATTTTCCTCATCCAGAAATTTATGAAATACTTACGCCAAATAGCATTATCTTAATTGATGATGGAAAAATTAAAATGCAAATAATTGATCAAAAAAAAGATTCTCTTATTGCTGAAGTTATGAATGATGGAGAAATTTCAGATTCAAAAGGGCTAAATATTCCTGATTTAGTGTTGCCTATTTCTTCACTAACATCAAAAGATAAAAGTGATTTAAATAAAGCTTTAGATATGGGTGTTGATTGGGTAGCTTTATCATTTGTTCAAACAGCGCGAGACGTAAAAGAATTAAGAAAAATTATTGGTGATAAAGCTTCAATTATTGCAAAAATTGAAAAACCTTCAGCAGTTAAAAATATAAAAGAAATAATAGAAATCGCTGATGGTATTATGATTGCCAGAGGTGATCTTGGCGTTGAACTACCTCCTGAAAATGTTCCAGCTATTCAAAAAAAAATTATTAATGAGTGTAGGGACAAAGGAAAACCCGTAATAGTTGCAACACAAATGTTAGAAAGTATGATTGAAAATTCTTCACCTACGCGTGCAGAAGCCTCTGATGTAGCTAATGCAATTTATGATGGTGCTGACGCAGTAATGCTTTCTGGTGAATCAGCTGTTGGTAAATTTCCAATTGAAGCAGTTGCAATAATGAACAGAATTATCGAAAGTGTAGAAATAGATAAAGAAAACTATGACCTTTCAATCATTCAAAATAATAAAAGATTAAGCTCAATTAATACTACGGAGGCTATAACTAGCGCTGCATATACTATTTCATATAATGCTCAAGCAAAAGCAATTGTTACATTTTCAGTAAGTGGTGGAACAACTTTAAGAATGTCAAAAGAAAGAGCCCCTGTTCAAATAGTCGGTATTTCTCCAAATATAAAAACAAGTCGAAAATTACAAATAGTATGGGGAGTGGATTCTTGCCATGCTGAAGATGCAAGTGATATTACTGAAATGGTGCAAATAGCCTGTACAATTGTAAAAAATAAAAAAATTGCTGCACCTGGAGATTCGGTAGTAATTACAGCCGGAGTACCTTTTGGAAATGCAGGTACAACAAATTTACTAAGAATAGCAAAGATAATATCAGATAAAGATCTTACTTAATATTATCGCAAGCAAGTTTGATGCGATTACATGCCTCTAAAAGAGTTTCTTGATCTGTAGCATATGATAATCTAAAATAAGGTGAAAGTCCAAATGCTGCACCATGAACACCTGCTACACCTTCACTTTCTAATAGATAACTCATAAAATCTTCATCATTTTGTAATTTTTTTCCATTAGGAGTTACTTTACCTATTACTCCTTCACAATTTGGATAAACATAAAAAGCCCCTTCAGGCACAAGGCATGACAAACCTTCAATTTCATTTAATTTAGAAACAACCATATCTCTGCGCGCAACAAATTTTTTATTGTGTTCAATAATAAAATCTTGAGTACCATTTAATGCTTCAACAGCAGCTGCCATAGAAATAGATGAAGTAGAAGAGTTACTTTGGGATTGAATTTTATTCATAGCTAAAATAATATCTTTATGAGCGCCGCAATAGCCTAAGCGCCATCCAGTCATACAATAAGCTTTCGATACTCCATTTAGCGTTAAGCAACGATCTTTAAGTTTTGGTTCTAAAGACGCAAGCGTTGTAAATTTTGTGTTACCGTAGACAATTTTTTCATAAATATCATCAGACATTATTAAAATATTTGGATGTTTTAATAATACATTAGATAATTCTAATAGTTCCTTTTCTGAATACACTGCTCCTGTTGGATTACTTGGGCTATTTAACATTAGCCATTTAGTATTTGGTGTAATATTTTTTTCTAGTTGTTCTGCTGTGATTTTAAAACCGTCAACCTCTGAACTTTTAACAATAACAGGCTTGCCTTCTGCTAATAAAACAATATCAGGATAACTAACCCAATAGGGAGAAGGAATAATTACCTCATCTCCAGGATTCAATGTAGCCATCATTGCATTATAAATAATATGTTTTCCACCAACACCAACCATAATTTCGTCTAATTCATATTGTAAATCGTTATCACGAAGAAATTTTTTTTGAATTGCTTTTTGTAATGCTGGCGTACCCTTACCTGGAACATATCTAGTTTGACCTTCTTCTATAGCCTTGTTAGCTGCTTTTCTAATATTTTCAGGAGTATCAAAGTCAGGTTCTCCCGCAGCTAAAACTAATACATCCTTACCCTCAGCTCTTAAAGCATTGGCTTTTACGTTCATTGATACAGTCATTGAAGGTTTAATTTTTGCTAATCTTTGAGATAAATAATTTTTCATTTTATTTAATTTAAATAATATTGATCAATTACAAGACTTATACAGATGAGCAACAAAAAAAAAGCAAAAAATTTTCTTAATAAACTTTTTTTTACTTTTATTGATATTTTGGCACCAATAGGGGCAGTTAATACACTCGCACAAGCTACTGTTAAAACTATAGGTAAGTTCACATAACCTAAAGAGAACCTTGGAAGATTTTCAACAAATATGCCAGACAAAACGTAAGTAATAAATCCAGGAAATGCAATAAAAAAACCTAAACAAGCAGAAGTTCCAACTGCAATTTGAATATTTTTTCCAAAAGCTGATAAAGTAGGAACGCTAAAACTACCACCTCCAATACCCATTAAAACTGATAAAGAGCCAATTAAAAAACTTATAATATTATTTAAAAATAAACTTTTTGGAATTTTATTAGAAATAGAAATATTTCTATTAAAAAACATACTTGAAGCAACAACTGTAGTAATTATAACAAAAATCATAATTAATATATTTGTTTTTATCGAGCTTGCAAAAATTGCTCCAAATATTGAACCTAAAATAATTCCGACAAGCCATTTTTTAATAATTTCAAAATCTATGTTATTTAATTTATAATGAGCCAAGGTTGAAGAGAAAGAGGTGACAAATATAACGCCTATTGATGAGGCTATAGCTACATGCATTATAATTTCTCTTGAAAAATTATAGAAATTCAAGATGTAAAAAATTACTGGTATAACAACAATCCCTCCCCCAATACCTAATAATCCGGCTATCAAACCTGAAAAAGTTCCTGTAATTAATAAGGTAAATAAAAAAAATAAAAATTCTATTTCCATAAATGAACTATTTAATATTAATTTTTTCTTGAACTTCCTTCAAAATATTATCTATCGTTGGAGTTTTAATATTAACTAAATCTCCTATTTCTTTTACAGCAACTATCATTGAATCAAGTTCCAATTTTTTGCCTTTCTCAAAATCTTGTAACATTGAAGTTTTATGTGCTCCAACTTTAGCAGCGCCCTCTATTCTTTGTTCTATGCTAACATTCAATTTTATTTTTAATTCATTCATAATTAAAGTTGCTTCTTGCATTGCTGAGTATGCTCTTTTTCTATTTTCTTCTTTTGAAAGGAGAGTATCTAATGTTTCTTCTGTAATAACGCTCATTGGGTTAAAAACTAAATTACCAATTAGTTTCATCCAAATTTCTTCTCTTATATTTTGTCTTATTGGAGCCTTAAGTTTTGAATTAAAAAGTATTTTGCTTAACTTTGTTATTCTTTCAGATTTAATTCCACTTGGTTCACCTAAAGAAAATCGAGTACCTTCTATATGATTTATTACACCCGGTTTAATCATTTCTGTAGCTGGATAAACTACACATCCAATAATTCTCTCAGGAGTAATAGTATTCCATTGTATATTATCTGGATCAACACATTTAATTTGATAATTGTTTAATTTATCTAATGTATTATAAAAGTACCACCAAGGGACACCATTATAAGCTGTAATTACAGCAGTATTTTCATGAAACATTTTAGAAATTTTTTTAATTATAGTGGAAATTGAATATGTCTTTAAAGTTATAAAAACATAATCCATTTTATCTATTTCTTCTATAGAATCTGTACATTTTGGAAAACAAATTATTTCATTATTGTTTTCAATGATTTTAAGACCTTTTTTTTTCATTGTCTCCAAATGGAGACCTCTAGCAACAAGAGTTACATCATAACCTGAATTAATTAATTTTGCCCCTAAATATCCGCCAGTAGCACCAGCCCCCACAATACATATTTTCATTATTCTAAACCTATTTTACTAGCCAAACCTATTCTTTGAAGTTTGCCGGTTTTGCCTTTAGGAATTTCATCTAAAAAAACAATTTTTTTTGGTATTTTGTAATGTGCTAATTTTTTTTTAAGAAAATTTTTTATTTGTTCTGATGTCAAATTATGATTTTTTTTTAAAACTATTGCAGCACATATATCTTCTCCCAATTTTTCATGATTAATTGAAAATGTTATTGCTTGAAAAACATTTGTATTTTCCATTATAGCTTCATCTATCTCCAGAGGTGATATTTTTTCCCCTCCTTTATTAATAATCTCTTTGATGCGACCAGTTATTTGAAGAAACCCTTCTTTATCATAAAAACCTTGATCTCCAGTCCTAAACCAACCTCTTGTAAAAGATTTTTTGTTTTCTTTAGAATTATTTATATATCCTTTTGTAACACTTTTTCCTTTAATAACAATTTCTCCAATTTTTCCTGATTTTAAAAAATTATTATTATTATCTATAATTTTTACTTCTGGACCTGCAGCAAAACCAGCTTTTGAAGCTCTTCTTTTTCCTGGAGGTAAAAAATTACTTGTCATTTGATGAGAAGTTTCAGTCATTCCATAAGACTCTATTACAGGACAGTTAAAAATTTTTTCTAATTCTTCCATGGTTTTACCTGGAAGAGGTGCTGAACTGGATCTAATAAATCTCAATTTTGAATCACAAATGATCTTTGAGTTTATTCCTGCACGAGATAGGACAGTTTGATGCATTGTTGGAACTGCACTATACCAAGTAGGGGAAAATTTTTGTAACCAAGAAAAAAATTTTAATCCATTAAAACCAGGAGATGCAAAAATGCTACCCCCTGAATATAAAGTTGAAAGTAATAAGCCAACTATTCCATGTATGTGGAATAGTGGCATAATATTTATGCATCTGTCTTTTCTTTTTAAGCCTAATGTTTTAACAATATTTTTTGCAGAAGTGCATAAATTTAAGTGAGTTAGAGGAACCATTTTTGGCTTTGAAGTAGTGCCAGATGTATGCAAAATTAAAGCTATATCATTTTCATTAACATATTTTTTTTTTGTAAGTTTTTTATCATTATTATTTTGTTTAGATTTCAGTATAAATTTACCTGGAATATTTTGTTTGCTTGATGATAATTTAAAAATTTCTATACCTCTTTTCATTGCAACTTCAATTACTGGAGAATCCGAATCTTCATTCACTATAATGGCTTTAGGATTTAAATCATTTACATAAAAATCAAATTCTGAAATAGTATACGCTGTGTTTAAGGGTGCAGATTTACAATAAGATGAAACGGAAACAAATAAAGAAGCCAGATCGGGACCATTTTTAATTATAATAGCTATAGTATCTTCTTTTTGTATATTTTTTTTTGTAAAAAAATCATGCGTATAATTAATTTGTTTTTTTAAATCAGAATATAAAAAATCTTTTTTTTCTTCTGAAAGCAAAAAAGCTTCTTCATCATTAAAATAATTAACAATTTCTAGTATTGTTTTCATAATATTTTATTAATAGATCTTTATATTTTTTACAATAAAGATATATTTACATAATATGACAAATATTCATTGGTTAGGTGCTGGACTATCTTCAATTCCTGGAATTAGAAGACTGGCTAGTCAAAATCTTTATTTAACAGTATGGAATAGAACCCTATCTAAAGCTAAGCATAGTATTAATCATGTCAATTCATCAAATATTAAAGCAAAAGAATTTAATTTAGCACAAATTGAAGAAGAACTTAACAAAGGTGATATAGTTATATCTCAATTATCTGCTAGCATGCATTTAGAAATAGCTAGATTGTGTTTGAAAAAAAGTTGTCACTTTGCAACAACTAGTTATCTTTCAGATGAAATTAGTAAATTAGATGAAGATGTAAAAAAATCTAAGTTAATATTTATAAATGAAGTTGGATTAGATCCAGGTATTGATCATTTCTTTTCTCATTTGCTAGTTAAGAGTTTAAAAGAAAAAAATTTAGAAAATATTTCAGTTTCCTATAAATCCTATTGTGGAGGAATTTCTGCAATTCCGAATGTATTTAAATATAAGTTTAGTTGGTCTCCAGTTGGAGTAATTAAAGCTTTAAATAACAAATCTAAATTTATTGAAAATTTTAATGAAAAAACTGTTATTCCTTACAAGCATGTTAATGATTATTCCATTAACAATGAATTTTTTGAAGCTTATCCGAATAGAAATTCTCTTCCTTATATTAAAGAGTATATGTTTCCTAAAGAGTGGAATATTGAAGAATTTGTTCGAGGAACTTTAAGATTAAAAGGATGGAGTGAAGCTTGGAAAGAAATTTTTATAATGTTAGAACAAAAACCAATTAATTTAGAAGAAAAGATACAAAGCAAAAGTAATGAGTTGTGGAAACTATATAAATATAAGGACAATGAAGAAGATCGGGTTGTTTTATGGGTAAGTTTAGAAGCAAAACAAAATAACAAACTTGTATGGAAAAAATCATATCACCTTGATGAAAAAGGTTCTGGAGAAAACACTGCTATGGCTAAACTTGTATCTATTACTCTTTCAGCGACAATTGACTTAATGATACAAAATAAAATAAAGCCAGGTGTTCAAGCAGCGCCTTCAGATAAAAAAATTATTTATTATTTTTTTGAAATATTAGCTCAAAACTCTATTAAAATTAATAATCTGTGAAAAATATAGCTATAATTAGAGAATCTCGTACTGATGATAATCGTGCTCCTTTAGCTCCAAAACATATTAAAGAAATTTTGTTTAAATTTCCTGATGTAAAAGTTTTTGTTCAGCCTTCTGAACATAGATGTTTTTCTGATGAAGAATATCAAGACCAAGGAGCTATTGTTAAAGAAAATTTAAGTAATTGTGATTTAATTTTAGGTGTTAAAGAAATAGAACCAAATTTATTAATTGCTGAAAAAAATTATATGTTTTTTTCACATACTGCAAAAATACAGCCAGACAACTCAGCTGCAGTACAAGGCACTCCAGGTATGGACAAAAAAGATTTACTCAAAGAAATAATAAGAAAAAAAATTACTCTAATTGATTACGAAAACATACGTGATAATTTAAGTCGCCGCTATCTTGGTTTTGGACGTTTTGCTGGAATTGTTGGATGCTATAACTCTTTAAATCTATACTTAGAAATTTTAGGTCAATCTCCAATGCCTCGGGCTATTTGTTTAAATTCTTATCAAAAATTAAAGGAAAATATTTCTAAAAGAAACTTTAATAATACTAAAATTATTATTACAGGAGATGGAAGAGTCGCTAATGGCTCCTTAGAATTTTTGAAATATACAAATATAAGTAAATTAACACCTGAAGAGTATTTATCTTATCAAGGTACTTCTGCTGTTTTTTGCAATCTTCCAACTTCAAAATATGTTTCAAAAAAAGATTATGGTGATTTTAATTTACAACATTTTATTAATTTTCCTGAAGATTATAAATCAACAATTGAGGAATATATTTTATCTCAAACCACAATGATTATTAGTTCACATTATTGGGATCCTAAATCCCCAAAATTATTTAAAAAAAATGATGTTAAAAAATATAGAGATTTAAAAGTTATCGGAGATATAACTTGTGATGTAAATGGTTCCATTCCAACTACTCTAAGATCAACTACAATTAATGATCCATATTTTTATTTAGATCGTAATACTCTTCAAGAAATAAAAAAAGATAAAGATTCCTTAGCAGTTATGGCAGTTGATAATCTTCCTTCAGAACTTCCAAGAGATTCAAGTACTGAATTTGGAGATGGAATAGTTCAAGAAGTTTTGCCTTATATAATTAATGATGATGATGGAAGAATTAAAAAAGCAACTATAACTTTAGATGGAAATCTAACACCACCTTATGATTATATAAAAGATTATGTACATAATTAATGAATTTGAAACTAAATAAAAAAGACTTGAAAATAGAATCAGAAAGTTGTCCTTTTAAAATTATAAGTGATTTTAAAGAAAGTGGTGATCAGCCCAATGCAATTAAAACACTTGTGGAAAATATTAATAAAAATGAACATGAGCAAGTTCTTTTAGGTGTAACAGGCTCAGGCAAAACTTTTACTATGGCAAAAGTTATTGAATCTCTGCAACGACCAACACTAATAATGGCACCAAACAAAACTCTTGCGGCTCAACTTTATGGTGAAATGAAAAGTCTGTTTCCAAAAAATAAAGTTGAATATTTTGTTAGTTATTATGATTACTATACTCCCGAAGCTTATGTTCCAAGATCAGATACTTATATTGAAAAAGAATCTTCTATCAATGAACAGATAGATAGACTAAGACATTCTGCTACAAGATCTTTAGTTGAACGAAGAGATACTATTATTGTTGCTTCAGTTTCTTGTATTTATGGAATTGGTTCTGTTGATTCCTATTCTTCAATGTCATTTACTTTAACAAAAAATCAGAAAATAAATAGAGATATTATAATAAAAAGATTAGTTGAATTACTTTACAAACGAAGAGACATGGATTTTAAAAGAGGTAGTTTCCGTGCTAAAGGTGACATTTTAGAAATTTTCCCTTCTCACCATGAAGATCGTTCATGGAAAATATCTATGTTTGGAGATGAAATTGAATCAATTGTTGAGGTAGATTCGCTAACAGGTAAAAAAAATTCCACTTTAGATACAATAAGAATCTTTGCTAATTCTCATTATGTTACTCCAAAACCGACAATAAAAAAGGCTCTTGAACAAATAAAACTAGATTTAAAAAAACAATTATTAGTTTTTGAATCTGAGAATAAATTACTAGAAAAACAAAGATTAGATGAACGAACAAATTTTGATATAGAAATGATTGAGACAACTGGAAGTTGTAGTGGAATTGAAAACTATTCTCGTTATCTTTCAGGAAGAAAGCAAGGAGAGCCTCCGCCTACTTTATATGAATATATACCTGAAGATTCTTTATTATTTATTGACGAAAGTCATATAACTTGCAGTCAAATTTCAGGCATGTTTAAAGGTGATTTTTCTCGTAAATCTACTTTAGCCAAATATGGATTTAGACTTCCAAGTTGTGTTGATAACAGACCCTTAAAGAGAGAAGAGTGGGATGCTATGAGACCGCAAACAATTTTTGTGAGTGCTACACCGGGAGATTATGAATTAAATAAAACAGGAGGCGTATTTGTTGAACAAGTAATTAGACCGACGGGCCTTGTAGATCCTCCAATTAATATACATCCTACAAAACATCAAATTGATAATCTCTTAGAAGAATGTCGTAATACTATCAATAAAGGTTATAGAGTTATGATCACTACACTTACAAAAAAGATGGCAGAAGATTTAACCGAATATATGCATGAAGATGGTTTAAAGGTTAGATATTTGCATTCAGATATAGAAACTTTGGAGCGCATTGCCATAATACGTGATCTAAGATTAGGTGTTTTTGATATTTTAATTGGTATTAATCTTTTAAGAGAAGGATTAGATATACCAGAATGTGCTTTAATGGCTATTTTAGATGCAGATAAAGAAGGTTATTTAAGATCCAAAACCAGTTTAATACAAACAATAGGGAGAGTTGCTCGAAACATAGAAAGTAAAGTAATAATGTATGCGGATACAAAAACAAAGAGTATGAAACAAGCGATTGAAGAAACTGGCAGAAGAAGAGAAAAACAGCTAAAATACAATCAAAAGAATAATATCACTCCATTAAGTATCAAAAAAAATATTGAAGAAATTTTAGAAAATACCTCTGAACAAGATCATGTTACTATAGAAATAGAAAATACAAAACAATTAGTTGGAAAGAATTTAAGCAAATATATAGAAGAATTAGAGATAAAAATGCAAAATTATGCTTCAAAATTAGAGTTTGAAGAAGCAGCAAAGTTTAGAGATGAAATTAATCGTTTAAAAGCAAAGCAAGTTGGGATTCCAAATAAATTGATAGGATTAAAAAATTGACAGATTCAATTATATTCAAAAAAATTAATAATTCAGGTGTAATTATTTTAAATAGACCAAAAGCATTGAATGCTTTAAATCTGGAAATGACAGAGCTTTTTTTAACTCAATTAGAAGAATGGAAATTAGATAAAAATATAAAAAGAATTTTAATTTCTGGAGAAGGAAAATCTTTTTGCGCTGGAGGAGATGTAAAGGCAATGTTTTACTCTACAGGAAAATCTGAATTAAAAAAAAATTTTTTGTTCAAAGAATATACTCTTAATTATGCAATTCATCAATTTCCAAAACCTTATTTAAGTATTTGGGATGGTATTGTTATGGGTGGAGGAGTTGGTCTTTCAATATATGGAAACATTAGAATGGCTACACAAAATTCAAAATTCGCAATGCCTGAAACTGCTATAGGTTTTTTTCCTGACGTTGGTAGTAGTTATTTTTTGTCTAGAATTCCAAATAACATAGGACTTTATCTTGGATTAACAGGTAAAATTATTAACCCAGAAGAAATGTTATATTTTGGATTAGCTAATAATTTTCAAAATTCTATTAAAATTGAAACAGTAAAAGAAAGATATATAGAAGAAGGATTAGTTCCCACTTCAGAAAATATTAATCAAACAAATAATTCAGAAATAATTAACAATAAAAAATTTATTGAAAAAACATTTAAAGGCAATATTCATTCAATTATGAAATTATTACAAAAATCTTCTTTAGATTTTGCTAATAAAACCTACAAGCACTTACTTACTAGATGTCCAATGAGTCTAGCTATTACTACAGAACTTTTAAAAAGAGCAAAAAACCTTTCTTTAAAAGAATGTTTGCAAATGGAATATCAATTAAGTCAGCACATTGTTTATAGAAATGATTTTAATAATGGTGTAGAAGCTGTTTTAGTTAGTAAAACTCAAAAACCAATATGGAGTCCTAATTCAATTCATGATATTGATTTTAATGATGTTATAAATTTTTTTAAACCTCATAAGGAACCTTTAAACTTAGTTTAGATTATGAAAAAGCAACTTCCAAGTTCTTCAAAAGTGGTAATAATAGGGGGAGGAGTAGCTGGTTGTTCGGTAGCTTATCATCTAGCAAAATTTGGATGGAAAGATATTGTTTTATTAGAAAGAGATCAATTAACTTCAGGGACCACTTGGCATGCTGCTGGATTAATTGGGCAATTAGGTTCTTCTGCTACAATAACTAAACTTAGAAATTATTCATTAAATTTATATAAAAAACTTGAAAAAGAAACAGGACTATCAACTGGTTTAAAACAAAATGGTTCTCTAACAGTAGCAACAACTGAACATCGCTTGGAAGAGCTCAAAAGGCAAGTAACAACTGCGCAATTATTTAATGTTGAAGCAAATGAAATATCAAAAGATAGGATAAAAGAATTATATCCACTAATCAATATAGATGATGTTGTTGGAGGTGTATATATTCCAAATGATGGTCAAGCAGATCCAGTAGGTGTAACAAATGTTTTAGCAAAAGCTGCCAAACAAAATGGGGCAAATATTTTTGAACATTGCTCTGTTAAAAAAATTTTAATTAAAAATAATAGAATTGTGGGTGTTGAAACAGATCAGGGCAAAATTGATTGTGAATATATTGTTCTTGCTTCTGGAATGTGGTCAAGACAAATAGCTGCTGATGTTAATGTTAGCATCCCTTTATATCCTGATGAACATTTTTATATTTTAACTGAAGCTGTAGAAAATCTTAATAAAGCTTTGCCTGTACTTAGAGATTATAATAATTGTCTTTACATAAAAGAAGATGCTGGAAAATTTTTAGTTGGTATTTTTGAGCCAAATGCAAAACCTGCATTTATAAATACAAATATAGTGCCAAATGATTTTTCATTCGGTGAATTTCCAGAAGATTTTGATCATTTTGAACCTTACTTAATGAATGCAATTAGACGTATTCCAGTATTAGAAAAAACAGGCATTAGAAAGTTTTTTAATGGACCTGAATCCTTTACTCCAGATACTAATTATTTATTAGGAGAAACACCTGAAGTAAAAAATTTTTTTGTATGTTGTGGTTTCAACA
>MDTE01071956.1_pt1 | contig 25847 bp, 22 predicted proteins | sample 811231 | NCBI WGS metagenome assembly MDTE01 (sample SAMN05326651, study PRJNA326480) | marine metagenome | isolation source: seawater | place: Indian Ocean: Red Sea | collected 2010
AGTGGATTCAAGCCGATACCTGGCTGCCCTATCAACAGGACACCTTCGTTACCCCATCCTTCGCGGGATACATTTCCGCGCACAGCGCCTTTAGTCGTGCCGCCGCCGAAGTCTTGACCCGCATGACGGGCAACCCCTTTTTCCCTGGCGGAATGGGCACGTTCCATGCCACCCGCAACGAGTATCTCAAATTCGAGGAAGGCCCTAGCGTTGACATCACCCTGCAGTGGGCCACTTACTATGATGCTGCCGATGAAGCTGGCATCTCGCGTCTCTACGGCGGTATCCACTTCCCGGTGGACGATAACCCCGGGCGTATTATGGGTTCCACCTGTGGCATTCAGGCCTGGAAATTCGCCCGGAAATATTTCGATGGTTCGATCGCCAACGACGAAGTGAATGCGACAATTGAACTAGACGCATTCAACAACTGCACGATCAGTTGGAATTCACTACCCAGCTTCAGCTATAAGGTCGAAGTCAGCGTAGACCTGAACAACTTCTCCCCTCTCAGTGGCGGACAACAGGGACACGAACACACCAACTCCTTCAACCTCTCCATGCCCGAAGCAGATAAACTCTTCTTCAGAGTCACGAAGACAGTCTCGAAAAACTGACATCAAATTTACTGAAGTCTAAAAAGATATTCTTAATACAACTCCATACTCACATTTTTTTCCTCTTTCTCGAACATCACTGAGACTCTCCATACTCACCCTCCCCACTTAAGTCTTTTTTAAATAAATTCTAATATCCCAAGGGAGGAGAATAGCTATTGATACTACTTCCCTTCAGCTTTCAATTCTTCACCCGTCTTTACGCGCTGCTACTACGCTATAGCAGTGAATAATTATGGGGCTTGTTTTACGTAAATTGGATTAAATCCTCTATCACCACGTGCCAATTCTACTTCCCCTTCAATTTTAACTTTAAGAGGCGTAGAGCTAAATGCACTTTGGACGATTTCAACCTTTTGAATGCCGCTTGTTTGCCATCCAGTAGTCATAAAAACGACTGTTGTGAGTAATGCACCAATTATTAATGATTTTATATCTATGGATTTCATCGCTGAGCATCCTGATTAGAGAACAATACTCTGAGAAGAAAAAACCTTTCTACAATTTTATTTATTCAGAAATTTTTGCCCAAACGTGGGCAAGTAGATCACTGTTGAACTTTAAAATTGGGATTGGGAGCACAATTCGAATATAATGATTTTTAACTAAACGAATTTAGGTTAGAAGTTAGCCCATTAACTAATATAAAATTTGATATAATGAACATGAAACTACCGGGGCTACTTGGTGATCATTCTATGACGCTAAGGACTGACCCTCGCACTGATCCGAGAATGCTAGAAGGGTTGTCTTCAGTTAGGTTGGATGTGCCGGGAGATGTGCCTCCAGTCTCTCTGGATGTTCCGATGGAACAACTCTATGAATACTTGGCAGGGGTTGAGCATTTCTTTCAGAATGTTAACCGAAGTCTTTTCTCTGGACTATCTGCTGTAAATGATGTGATTACTAGGGTAGAGAAAATTAGTGGTCCAGATGGTAATGAAATTACTTTATTCATCCATTATCCAGAAAACATGAATGGGCCTCTTCCATGTATTTATCACACACACGGTGGAGGCATGGTTATGTTAAGTGCCACTGGAGAAAATTTTGTTCGCTGGAGAAATGATCTTGCGGCAGAGGGGATGGTTGTTGTTGGAGTCGAGTTTAGAAATGGGGCTGGAGATCTTGGTAATCATCCTTTTCCGGCCGGTTTAAATGATTGTGCTGCTGGTCTAAATTGGGTTTTTAATAATCGTGAAAAACTTAATATTTCAAGAATTGTATTATCAGGAGAATCTGGAGGAGCAAACCTTGCAATATCTACAACTCTTAAAGCAAAGCAAGAGGGATGGCTTAATCAAATAGCAGGAGTCTATGCGCAATGCCCATACATATACGGCTTATATTCAAATCCTTTAGAAAAATTGGTTTCTCTATATGAAAACAATGGATATATGTTTGATCTGAATTCGATTGCCTTGCTTGCAAAATTTTACGATCCGAGTGGTCAAAATTCTACTAATCCGATGGCTTGGCCATATCATGCCACGAAAGAGGAACTTTCAGGTCTTCCTCCTCATGTAATCTCATTAAATGAATTAGATCCACTTAGAGACGAAGGGGCGGTATTTCATAAGAAACTTTTACAGGCCGGTGTTTCATCAGTATGTAAAACAATTAATGGGACATGTCATGCAGGCGATATTCTTTTCAAGAAATATATACCCGATATATATATGAGTGTCATTCAAGACATATTTCATTTTGCTGATTCACTGGGAGAGAATAAATGATTCGTTAATACTTTATCTATTAAATTGAAATATCTTTTACTTAAATCGGTTTTATTCTTTTGTTTGGGTTCTAGTTTGGTCTTGGGAGATCGCCCTAACATTCTATTTATCATGTCGGATGATCATGCTTTGGAGGCGATTGGTTCATATGGATCATGGCTAAGAGAATATTGTCCTACTCCCACAATTGATAAACTAGCTGAAGAAGGGATGAGGTTTACGAATGTGTGTTGTAATAACTCTATTTGTTCTCCTAGTCGTGCAAGTATTTTAACTGGGCAATATAGCCATAAGAATGGAGTTCAGAATCTCAATGGATCTATTAATGAAGATTCTCCTCAGTTAGCTGAAGAATTAAAGAAGGTGGGTTATCAAACGGCAGTTTTTGGCAAATGGCATCTCAGATCTCGCCCAGTGGGTTTTGATGCATACAAGGTTACAAGGGGACAAGGGTCTTGGTTTGATCCAGTTTTCTTTACGAAAAGTAATCAATGGTATGGGGCAAAGAAAAAACGTCAAATAGTCCCTGGTGAAAAACATATCGGTTATTGTTCTGATGTTTACACAGATCAGGCATTGGAATGGTTAAAGGCGCGTGATTCTAATAAACCCTTTTGCATGATGTTGCATTTCAAGGCGCCGCATCATTCCTATGAGTATCCAGAGCGTTGGAAGAGTTATCTTAAAGATACAATTATTCCGGAGCCTTCCAATTTGCATGAAGATGTCGAGGAAACCAGTCCTCGGCTCAAGGGTGTTCATACATGGCATATGATCCGTAAGAATGGTTACTTTGGTCGGCATGAAATGGATGAGGATATTCCTATGTGGCCGCATGACGGTACTGATCGTGGTAAGGCCAGTGCAGCTTACCAGCACATGATGCATAAGTATTTACGAGCAGTGGGGGCTGTGGATGATAATATTAAACGAGTGATGCAATTCTTAGATAGGGAGAAAATAAAGGATGAAACCGTAATTATCTATACTAGTGATCAAGGATATTGGCTTGGGCAGCATGGTTTATATGATAAGCGATTGATTTTGGAGGGTTCGATTAAAATGCCATTTATTATAAGGTATCCTCCCAAGATTAAAGCTGGTGCGGTTAATGAATCATTATGCAGTAATGTTGATTTTGCTCCCACTATACTGGATATGGCTGGGGTATCTATTCCAAGGGCAATGCAAGGAGTTAGTATGATTCCGTTATTTGAGGGGCGCCAGCCTTCTAACTGGCGTAAGGGCATCTGGTATGCCTACTGGTCAAAAGAACATTTTCATTGGGGAGTTCGAACCCGACAACATAAACTAGTTCGGTTTCCTGGAACAACGGATTATGAGTTTTATGATTTAGGAAAAGATCCAGATGAAATGAACAATCTTTCAGGTGATCAAAATTATTTCGATAAGATTGTGCAAACTGAAAAAATTCTAGAAAATCTCATCAGGGAAGTTGACATCAAGCCCAGTCAGATGCCTGGGGCTGGTACAAAATGAGACGGTTCTTAAACAAAACAATTTTAATTGTTTTATTGGCAGGGTGTTCAAGTTTCAGTTTATCTGATTTTAATGCAAACCTTCAAATGCCAAAAAGCGGGATTTGTGCCCATCGAGGTGCTAGTGATACACATCCGGAAAATACAATTATAGCATTTCGTGAGGCTATTCGGCTTGGTGTCCAAATGATTGAATTAGATGTTATGCTAACCAAGGATGGTAAATTAGTCATAATGCATGATTATACTATTGATCGTACGACTAATGGGACTGGCAGAGTTGAAGAGTTAGAATTAGCAGATTTAAAGAAACTTGATGCTGGATCTTGGAAAGGAAGTCGTTTTAAAGGTGAGCCTATTCCAACACTTAAGGAGGTTCTTGAAATTATGCCTTATAATATTTGGCTTAATATTCACCTTAAGGGGGGAGTTGAGTTGGCGGAAAAAACGACTTATTTGGTTGTATCCGAAAACCGTTTGCATCAATCGTTTTTAGCATGTGGGCTAAATGCAGCGGTAGCTGCAAAAAAAATTGAACCGAAAATCAAGATTTGCAACATGGATAGGCAGGCCAACACTCTTAAATATATTACGGAGACGATTGAATTGGATAGTGATTTTATTCAATTGTTAGGTGGTGAAATTGTAGATCCAGCTCATACTAAGCTTCTTAAGGAAAATAACGTCAGAATTAACTATTGTTGTTCCAATGATTCTAAAAAGGTAGCCCAACTACTTGGGTCAGGAGTCGAGTTTCCTTTGGTAGATCGGGTTGAGCAGATGTTAGAAGTGGCAGATAATAATGGGATACCTAGGTTAAATCCAATTTACCGTTAGACATATAATTTCATGAGTGTGTTGGTTTATTATTTGCATATGGTAATTGCAAATACCTCTGAGTTATCTAGGTGCAATCTTAATTTGTAATTCCCAGCAGGAAGGTCACCCGTTGATTTTTTTTTCCATTTTACTTCATGCCTAAAGGAATCAGAATTTAAGGGTATCGCATCATTTTTTGTGTAACCTGATATTCTGTAGCCATCATCGGTTAATACTTCTGTGCGGATTGATCCGTTCTCTGCATCCCCATTTATTTCAATGGATTTTATTTTGTTAAAATGAATAGATTTTAAGGTAATTTGTCCAAATTTTTCAATAGGAGTTATTGCTGCGAATCTGTTTCGAGGCATTTCTGCGAGGCCAATGCCAGATATTTGTCTGCTATCAGATGAGTTCCAAGGTTTTCCATATGCGCCATAGTAGAAACGAAAAGTATCCTTTAAATAAATTGGAGTTGCATTACTCCAAATAAGACTCGCATCAAATATCTCCTTATTATCGAGAGGAGCAATAAACCATTTATTCCGAAAAGGCCGTTTCCAGTTATATCCATCTCTACTTAAGGCTAACTCAATTGGCATGTTGCCGCTATTTCCTGAGTCCATGACCTGCAGCATTGAGAAATAGAGATCGTTATAAAAAAATGCAGGACCGCTATGAAGTTGAACGCCATCACTTCCTCCACCTCCTGCTGTTCTAGCAAGTTCTTGTTCTCCTCCTTTTCCATCGAACTCATCGGGAGCCATTACTAGTCTTGGTTTAGTCCATTCTATGAAATTGGTGCTTTCAGTTCTAACGACTGCTCTTTTCCAATGCATATTTCCCTTTGGCCCATCTAGCCAAGTCTTTGAATAAATAGCATAGATTTCTTTTTTTGGATCCCATATCAGATCAATGACATCACTAGTTGATAACGGTTTACCTTGAGAATGTTTTTTTTCTGTATCATTAGAATAGGGAGGTTGAATATAGTCTCCATATGAGCCTTTTATGACTGGATTGTTAGTGTATTTTTTCCAATGGATTCCATCAGCGGAAAAGGCGATGCAAGTCCCCGGGAATTTTATTCCCTTACTAGTGTCCTGTTCCCAGAATGCAGCCTTATATCTCTTATCTGAATCAGGATCGTTTTTGTCAAATATTACCGATGCTCCATAACCATTGATTAGTAGGATATTGTTATCCTTGGAGCCCTTATAATCGACTAATCCTAGGCTTGGTTTAATCCATTTGATTCCATCATCTGATTCTGCATAGCACAGATAGCATCCAGATTTGCCTGGCCAGGCTTGGTACCAAAGCTGATATTTTCCGGTTTTTGGATTTCTGTATATACTGCAATAGCCAATTGTCGTTTCCCAGGGCTTGTCAGTATCTATTACGGGGTTACTTGAGTGCCTGATGAGAGGTTGAAGATTTCTCTTTGTTCCAGATCGATAAAGAATGTGATGGTCATCAACCATTAGTATTGTTGATTTTGACTTGCTAGTCTGATTTTCAGATTTGACATCATAGTTCTGAAAAAGAATGAACAACGCAAAAACTAAAAATCTTATTTTTGTTTTTTTAATCACGATTACTAAAAGGTGAGTATGGCTAAAACAAATAGTAAACAAAGTTTGTAATGAATTCCATTTTTATAATGTTTGACAATGAAATACTCTTAATTTAGTAGAAGTTCTCAATGAGTACTGGGAAACTTGATGTAGGACGTAATGGTTTTACATTGATTGAACTATTAGTCGTTATAGCTATTATTGCTATATTGGCATCTTTACTTTTGCCTGCCTTAAGCAAGGCTAAATCTAAAGCTCAACAAATTTATTGTTTAAATAATTATCGCCAACTTCAATTTTGTTGGCAGATGTATGTTGACGATAATGATGGTCATTTGCCTCCGAATGCATCACTCAGTGGAAGCTCAAGGGGTAAGTGGTTAGCTACAAAACAGAGTTGGATTCAGGGCAATGCTTGGGCTGATGAAACTGATCAATATATCCGGAATGGAGTGCTTTTTAAATACAATGAGTCAGTAGATATTTATCTTTGTCCATCAGATAATTCTACGGTTCAGGATAAAGGAAAGATACGCAGAACTAGAAGTGTTGCCATGAATATGCACATGAATCATATTCCAGATCCTAGGGATAGATCTTGTTGGCACAAGTACTCTGAAATTGTTAATCCAGCCCCTTCAAATGCATTTGTTTTTATTGACGAACATGAAGGAAGCATCGACAACGCAAGGTTTACCGTTACGCAAAGACATCAGTGGCAATGGATCGATTTTCCGGCTACGCGTCATAATAATGGTTGCGTACTAAGTTTTGCTGACGGCCATTCAGAATTGTGGAAATGGGTTGAGCCAAGAACCATTCAAATATCTAAAATGAGTGGATGGATTCAAGGCCAACTTGGTGTTGCGGGGAAAGATCGAGATTTAAGTCGGATATATGACGCGATACCGGTAATTCCAATTCGGTAAAAAATTATTTTAAAATAAAACTTATGAACGAGTAACGGTTCTAGTCCGTATATGTGGACAAACCTCTTTGTCGCTTCTCAATTCAGGGTGCATTTCTTTACCAATTTCAGCTGGTGATTTTCCTACCCATTCGCTCATTTTGCCTTTGATTTTAATATTCTTTAATGATGGATCAATAGTGACAGTCGTATACAACGAGTCTTTGTATGGGCAGGTGTATTCTATATAGGGAAACTTCGAGTGAATGGCGTCTGAATAGCTTTTATGTCTATGATTTCCTCCGACCCATTGATATGAGGCAGAGTTAATATGAAAATTAATAATGGAGCCTATCTTCATGACATGATCAATATGGTTATGTCCATTTAAAGCCATAATAATTTTGTGTTGGTGCGATTTGAGTATTTTTTGTACTTCTGTTGCATTATCAATACTCCATGGCCCTGCTAGTCCTTGATGAGAAAGAATAATGACCGGGCCATCTAATTTCTTTAATTGCTCGTTAAGCCAATCAAGTTGCTGGTTGCCGATATAGGAAGGATATCCTCCTTTATGATTTGCTTTTTTTTCATTTCCATCAAGTACGACAAGATTCAATCCATTTATATTTTGTGTATAATATCGGCCTTTCATTTTCCATAGTTTGACGACTTCGTCAAAAGTATGCCCATCGTCAACATCATGATTGCCGAGTACATGAAGAGAGTTTGAATGTGCAGTTTGGAATGCTTCAGTTACTTTTTTGTTTTTTTCGTTTGGATACGCAAAGTCACCCATTTGAATTAATGCATCAGGGTTCTCTGCTTTCATTGCTGAGATAAAAGAGTTCAATCGTTCGAGCCCGTCATGCATTACATCATGATGAAGGTCTGCAATTAAGCCCAGCTTGACGGGTTTGGTTAATTTGCTAACGGCTGAAAGTGCAAACTTGGGAAGTGCTATCACACATCCTCCGGTTATCATTTTATATGTGAATTTACGTCGATTAATTAAATTCTTATCTTTATTGCTGTGAAACATTTTTTGATTTTGGTCACTGCTATGGAATTTTCAACTCGAAAACCCTTACTAGTTTACGAAACTTTTCTTGTTCTAATACTGTTCCATGCATTTTTTGAGAATGACTAAATAATGGGTTTAATCTTCCTATGCCTCCTTTGGGCCATTTGACGCTATAGTTTGTGTCTGTATTGTCAATTGATGGGAAATCTGTGCTTATGTATTGAGCTCCACTCGAAAATGCTTTTTGCATTTGCTTATAATCTACGTTTTTAGACTGGATCAGGTCTGAGTCAGCTCTAGTTCTAATTAGATAACCTTCAGATACCTTTTTTTTAATAGTTGAATGATTCCTTATCGGATCGTTGATTTTTAAGAATGCTGACTCAGGGCTGCCAGGGGGGGAACTAACAAATAAGAGTGCTCCTTTCAGTTGTGGATGTAATTTTAGATAGCTTTTTAATTCTTCTCCTTGATTATCTAGAGCAAAAATAAATCGACCTCTTGATTTATATAAGGAAGGCCAGCCTTTTGTTCTCACTGCTTTATTTAAAGTGTTGAATTGTCCACGGACCTCGTCAGGCGTAATAATTCTGGATTGGTCAAAAGCCAATTTAATTTCTGATTCCAATGCCACAAAGTCTTCAATGCCAAAATTATTTGAGCCTAACGATCCAGTATTTTTTGTTTCTATGAGGATCATTATTGGAAGATGGTATGAATTATTCCTTGACCATTTTTCAATCTCATTGAGTGCTTTTATGAGAGTGGGAGTATTCGATCGGAAGTCAAAATTTGGATAATGTAAAACCTTCATGCCAGGGTTTTTAAGAGAATCCATATCAAATTCAGGATATTTATTTCTCCAGTTAATACCATGTGCCATAACTGCTCCTAGTGGTTGGGAGTATATTCCTCCTTTATCATCGTGAAATACATCCAACTCAAATTTACGCATTCCGATTACATTTAATTGTTCAGTTAAGGAGAGGTGAGAATATTTTATTGCATCAGCTTGTGATGGCATAACTTTACGGATGAGCTTCATAACATCAGGGTGAGGAGCTATGTGGTAACTATTATGAGTCCCGATTAACTGTATTTGGTTTAAAGCTAAGAAATTGTTAGCGTTACTTATTGCATAAGATTGGATGGTTATTTTTATGTCACTATCAGGTAAATTTTGACTCTTCCTTAATACGATGCTGTTTCCATCTTCAGATATCCTTATAGGTAAGTTTGGTGTGGTGGATTGGATTCGGTTAAGCCAAATTTTATCTGGATCTAATATTGGTGATTTGAATGAAAATGTGTATTTATTTTTATTTTCTACAAACGTTCCTCTTACGAGTTTTCTTGTGTCATCTTTTGAATCATCGTTGATGGTTTCTGCATAAAAATAGGCCAAAGAGAATAAATAAACTATTAATAATGAGCGCATTTTCATTAGCTAGGATGAGGTTGTTGAAGGGTACTTGAGCCATGGAAATTGGCCTGTTGCATTTCGCAAGTGACGTTGATTTATTTTGTTATTCATATCAATGCTGAATTTTCTTTTAAGTCGGATGTTTTTTTCTTAATTAGCTGGCGTTTTGAAAGATAATGATCGCCTAGAATATTCATGGTTACGATTCTGAGAAACATAGTAGGGTTTTTCTTGGGCATTCCTTTTGTTTGGATAGGTTATGACCATTTTGTAAGGCCAGAAATATTTGATTTGATTGTGCCAGATTATCTGGGTTTTCCGCGCTTTTGGACTCTTGCAAGTGGAGTCTTGGAAATTTTATTAGGGATAGGAATTATGGTGCCCTTTAGTCGTAGATTGGCGGCTAGGTTTTTAACTGTTTTTTTATTTTTTGTTTATTTAGCAAATTTAAACATGTGGTTAAATGACGTGCCATTTAATGGTACCTTGCTAACTCAAAATGGTCATCTTGTAAGGCTGCTAGTTCAAATATTGTTGATTATCATTAGTCTTTGGCTGGCCGAGTTATTTGTAGGAAAATCTAATAAACGATTGAAATAGAAAGTGGAGTATTTATGGAAGAAACAATAATTATCTCTTGTCCTTATTGTGACTCCGATACACTTGTGATTTTAGATGGAATTGATGGAGATTTAGATTTGGTGTCAGATTGTGAGAATTGTTGTCGTCCTATAAATGTGAAAGCTATTGTTAAAGATGGACATGTGGTTTCAATTCACGGGTTATAGTGAAAATGATTTTTAATTATGCGCAATTTTTCTAGGAACGAAACAGCCACCGCAATCTAAGGCGGTGGTTGTTGTGAAATTTTCGTTTTTTCGATCAGCAGCCTAGTTGACTTCGGCTGGTGGAATTTCATTTAGTGTGTAGTAACCAATTGGGTGCAGAATCGGTTTGTTATCAAGTGAGCGTACTCCTTTGGCTTGTAGTTCGTGAACGTGGCCCTTGATTAGCTTGTCTACCGTGACACGTACAGTCTTTGGCCCTGTTGCTTCTACACCAATAATTTTTGGGGTCAGTTTATCTACAACTGGGCTGCCGTATTGGGAGCGGTAAATGTATGTGTAGGCGCTCATGCTGTACGATTCTAGATCATTGGCGGATTTGGCATCGATCTCGTGCGTGAAGGTAAGCTCAAAACCGTCAGATTTAGCCCGCATCTCATGAATCTCAAAAGGTATTTTGTTTTTCCAGACGACTCGATCGAGTGCGAACCGTTTGCCGCCTCGTGCTCCCCATCCGCGATCCGTGCCTCCAATAAATAAAGTGCCACTTGGGTGCATATAGGCACTTATATTGCCAGATCCAAAGCCCTTAAGGAATGAGAAAGCAGCGCCTTGATAGACCCCATTGACTTTTTCAAGAAAACCTCGGTTAACCACGGAGAAAGTTTGGTCGCATACAAGTAACTGATTCTTAAATGGTCCGAATTTCCCATTTCCATCGTACGCGAAACCACTGGTGGAGTTGCCTAGTACCCCGTGTGGGAACACTAATGATGGTGGAGTTAATTCTTTAACGCGTTCACGCTCAATTGGATAACGACTGTCTGACTTTGGATCGTTTGCCGGACGTTTCATGACTTTTTTGACTGCATCGAGTTCAAACCATTTCCATCCACCTGGATGACCTTGGAAGGATCCGGGCGGGATATGTTTGAGTGAACTAGAGCCATTCCATGGACCTTGATTATCTGCGTAAAAAGCTTCGCCTAAATGGTTAAGTCCAATACCTCCTGGGGAACGAATTCCACTAGCGGTAGGAATTAGTTCGCCTTCCTTGGTTATTCTTAAACACCATCCACGATAATCAATTTGACTTGAAAAAGATCCGGTCAGGCACAAGACGATCCACATATCGCCATTAGGGTCTGGTCGAGTGCCAAATGCATATTCATGATAGTCTCCTGTAATACCCCAGCCGTCGTTAACTGTTTCAAATATGTCAGCACGGTCATCTCCATCTAAGTCTTTCATGCGTGTGAGTTCCCCTCGTTGAGTGCAATAGAGCCAGCCGTCAGTGAAGGCAAGGTTGAGCGGTTCATGAAGTCCTTCAGCGTAAAGAGTCCACTTGATCTCCTCTGGTTTACCAAATGGTTTGGATAAGACATAAATATTTCCTCGCCGGCCGCAGACGGCAAGTTTTCCATTAGGTAACATCTCGATTCCACTTGTTTCCAGAACGACACCTTCTGGTATTGGAATGCGATCAATTTGATAATAGTCCGATTCGACTGGGGTGGCGGCGAAGGGGTTAGAGGTTTGGCTGAATAAAATCAGGATTAAGAAATATATAATTCTTTTTATCATTTTAAATTTTCTTTCTGTTTATATATTAGAGGTTCCACTCGTATTGTTGTTTGACAGTTATGCGGCCATCAACATTGAGTTTAATTAGTAGTTCATTGCGGTTGCTGTTTTCACGGATCCACGGTTTGTTGCTCTCGAGTTCAGGAAAGCTAACTCGAAGCATTGAGTCTCCTATAAGATAGTAGTCATCTTTTTTAGTTATATAACTGGCTGCAGCTGCAAGGTACCATACTTCTCCGTTTCCTCGAATTTGTATATTGCGGGTGATCGAAGGGAGAGCGCCTGCTTTTGGTTCTACTTGATCGACTACATTAAGATTTTTTCCAATACTGTATCCAAATACAGGGTTTCTTTGTTTGCCTATCAAAGAGTAACCGCGGAACTGAATACCTTTAGCGCGAGTGTCACGGCCTTCAGCTTGTGGCCAAGGGGTTTCTTTACTTTCAAGTTGAGCGAAAGGCTGATCACGAGTGAGGTTAATCAAGTAGTGCCCCGATGGGCGTTGGAAGCCTTGCCCTCGGCCATTCCAATGTTTGGCCCCATCTATAAAAGCCCCATGCCATAGCATTGCAATCTGCATAGTGTTTGCATCGAAACATAGGTTCACCTTTTCGGGATATCCAACGCCAATGCCTCGAGGACTAGCTCCTTCGATAAAGTTTCGGTAGATCCGTGTTTCCTTGGTAATATCTATTGGATTTCCAGTTGGGAATGGTTGCTTGTTGCTGCTCTTTGGCTTGATTATCTGCTTAGCTAATTGGAGCCGTTTAATACCCGGTCCAGACATATCGAGTGCAAGTTCCTCTTGTCCACTTTTCTCAAAGTATTCCAATTTCAGTTCTGCTTTTCCTGGCTCAAGTTCTATTTCACCTTCCTTAACAATCATGCCATGGACGCCATCGTTGTTAACAACAACTTTACCATTGATAAATAAACGAGATCCATCGTCAGAGCCGAGCTTAAATTTATATTTGCCCTTCTTGGCTATATTGAGTTGGCCGCTAAACAAAACACCGAAATTTTCAGCTAAACCTGCAAGGCCCGGATCAGCTGTTCCGTTTTCGGATTTACCGGTCTTGAATGGTTTGAGTTTAGAAAAATCAGGTATTTTGTCCCAACTGCCCTTATAGGCAGCAAAGGCGAAGTTCTCGATCTTGCCTTTTGCGATCAAACCCCCTTCGTCCTCATCATTTCCTGTGCCAGAGCTAAGGGCTCGAACATAGGCAATAAGGGCTTTCATCTCCTCTTCGCTTACAGCCGGTGGAGGTGGCATAGGGGCAGCGGCTTCTTTGGCTACCTTATCCATTGGCTTTAGAATAGATTCAGTGAAATATTTTTCGTCGAAAATTACTTCCGCATCTTTTCCACCGTATCCAATTGTCACAGTTCGTTTTTCCCCCCAAAAGCTCCCCATGAATTTTGGAGCTTTCATGGCAATTCCAGCTGGAGCAGGTACGTTTGGGTCCACCTGATGGCAGGTAAAACATATCTTAGCTTGAAAGAGTGCTTTGCCTTTGGCTATCAACTCTTTGTCGTCATCGGCTTGTAGCGGTAGTGTGATTCCTGCTGCCAAGCCCATGATGTACCAAAATGGTTTTCGATAGAAACTGTGCATGCTTGCAGCAAATGGTGCATACTGGTGCGAGTCTGTCGAGAATAACTAAGAGGATTATCAAGGCTCGACGTGCGCTTTACTTTTTCGTAACCAAGTCCTGTTTAATGTTTCCAATCATTATTTACATTTTGGCTTTTATAAGCGGTGCCTTGCTTTCAGCAGGGTCGTTGCCACTCTGGCGGTCTTGGTGTAAGGGCATTGGGCTGATGGATTTTCCTGGCAAACGAAAAATTCACAATTCGCCTGTGCCGTTGGCTGGTGGCTTGGCGATTGTTACTGCTTTGGTTGTGCCAATACTATTTGCTGTCCTATGGGCTTGGTTGGGATCTTTACCAGAATCTTTTGCTCATGTCGTTTCTTATGGTTTGTCAAGACGTGGCTGGCAGTTGGCAGCGATTCTTGTTGGTGCTATTGCCATGCTGTGGCTTGGTATACTCGATGACAGGCATGATCTTTTACCCAAGAGGAAATTTTTAGGTCAAATGCTTATAGCTTTGGCTATAGCTGCTAGTGGTATTCGTGTGACGATATTTGTTGGTAGCCCTTTTTTTAGTTATGTCGTCACAGTATTATGGATCTTAACGGTTACTAATGCAGTTAATTTTCAAGATAATATGAACGGTCTTTGTCCGGGGCTAGGTTTAATATGTGGTTGTTTTTTCGCGTGGCATGCTAGCTTGGAGGGGCAGTATCTTGTGGCTACGTTAGCGTTTCTTTTCGTCGGAGCCTTGTTTGGTTTTATTCCATTCAATTTTCCTAAGGGCGGAGTGTTTCTAGGTGATGGCGGTAGCCATGTTGTGGGTTTTCTATTATCTGTTTTGGCTGTTCTTCCTGATTTTTACTCGGATGCGACTCCACATAAATGGCTTATTATTACTCCTTTATTAGTTCTCTTTGTTCCATTGTCTGATTTGCTATCAGTGATATTCATTCGTTTTAGGCTAAGTCAGCCAGTTTGGATTGGTGACAATAACCATTTTTCGCATCGTTTAGTGAAAGCCGGGTATTCCAAAACGACTGCGGTTCTATTGCTTCTATTGGTATCTTCTGTGACTGGGGCCATAACTTTTTTGTTTAAGTAGATATACTATGATTTAGTAATCGTTGCTTGCTTGTTTTCGGTTCTTTTGGAAACTGGCTTTTAAATCCAGTGCCTCTTTCAGAAGAACTAAAGAATCAGCATATAGAAGTGACGCGTCGTTATTTTCTTCAGTTAGGAGCAGTTGGCGCTTTGGCGTACAAAATTCATTCTGCTCATGCTAACTCGGACAAATCCATACTCGATGCAGCAACTGCTGATATGGATTATATCACAAATCAAGATGACTTTGGGACTGTGGAGAGAGGAGACCCTCTGCCATATAAACTACCTTTAGCTAAAAGGTTAGAAATTGGACTTGAGCGAAAGACGTGGAGATTAGATGTCGTTTCTGATCCCGACAGTAATAGCGACATAGGCAATCCAATCTCGAGTGATACTGGTAATCCTTTTAATTTTAGTAATTTGATGCAGCTTGCTGAGAAGCACGCAGTTCGCTTCCTTAAGATTATGACATGCAACAATATTGGGGCTCCGCTTGGTATGGGGCTTTGGGAGGGTGTTCCGCTTCGACATGTTATATGGGCAACTAAACCTAAAGAGAATATACGTAGAGTTTTTTATTATGGTTATCATAACAATGATCCTAAGCAGATGTTCCGAAGTTCGCTACCCATAGGAAGGGTTCTAGAGGATCCTCCTGGGGATAATCCGGTTATGCTTTGTTACAAGTTAAATGGAGAATGGCTTAGCGGTAAAAGAGGAGGCCCTGTGCGAATGCTTGTTCCGGATGCTTACGGGTTTAAGTCAGTCAAGTGGCTTAAAACAGTCATGCTTACAAATGACTATAAGGCTAATGATACATATGCCGAGGCTAATAATGATATAGATAGCTGGATGAAAACTATGAGCAGATTTTATCTTAAACCTGCAAAAGCAAAAGTTGGTGAGCCTATTCCTGTTACTGGCTGGGCACAGGTTGGTGTTGGGGGTTTAAGTAGGGTGCAGATTTGGGTGAATCCAAAAGATAAAGCATTGCCCGAGGGAGATCCTTATTTTGCGAGCGCTCCTTGGAAGGATGTGGCAATTCTGCCACCACCAACTCGTTGGGGTGGTGAACTTCCAGAAGGTAAACTTCCTGATAATGTTCGCTTTTTTGACAGCGCTGGGCGTCCCAAGCACTGGCCAATGCGTTATACACTTGCTCATTGGGCTACCTTGCTTAAAGGGATTTCTGTTGGCGCTTATGATGTTCGCTGTCGAACCATTGATCAAAATGGCATTGCCCAACCCATGCCGAGGCCTTTCAAAAAATCCGGCCGAAATACTATTCAGCGATTTTCTCTTACGATAGAATCTTGAAGGAGTTTCATCTTAGTTACAGGGTTGAAATGAAGGTTTGAATTTGTTTTTCTCTCTTCACCCGATCATGTGCGCACTTTTTGCAACCCGAGGCGCAAATCGACTATTAGCCATTTTTTGTCTATTTGTCTTGGCCAGTAGTATATCTAATGCTCAGCCTTTGGTCTGGCAGGATCAGGGAACATTTCGAGAAGCAAAGGTAAATACACCGGTTGGCCAATCGGCAGGGTTCAGTTTACTTTCGGCAGAGTCTACCGGTATTCAATTTACGAATACACTTGCTCGCATTCGTATGATTAACGCCAATCTCCTCAATGGGGCTGGAGTTGCTTCAGGTGATGTGGATGGCGATGGATTGTGTGATATTTATGTTTGTAGCCTTGATGGAGAGAATGCTTTGTTTAAGAACCTTGGTGGGTGGAAATTTAAAAATATAACCCGAGAGGCTGGAGTTGAAGCGCCGGGCATGTCGAGCACTGGCGCAGCGTTTGGAGATTTAGATGGTGATGGGGATTTAGACTTGTTTGTCTCTTCTTGCGGGGGGCCTAACGCGTTATTTATTAATGACGGGAAAGGGAGCTTTAGTAATCAAACCAAAGCGGCGGGTTTGGAGGCTCTTAAGATAGGTTCAACTTCAGTGGCAATAGGCGATCTAGATAGTGATGGTGATCTAGATATTTATGTAACAAATTATGGTGAAACTTCGGTTTTGCGTAGTGGCGGCTCTCTTACAGTTCGAACCGTCAACGGTAAACAGGTTGTTACGGGTAAATATTCCAATCGTATCCGTATCGTGAAAGGTAATTTTGTCGAAGTTGGTGAGCCAGATTTTCTTTACCTAAATGATGGCAATGCCAAGTTCACCAAAGTCGACTGGCTCGATGGCAATTGGCTCGACGAAAGTGGAGAGGCGATTAAAAAAGAATTCTGGGATCTTGGTCTTTCAGTCATGATTCGTGACATAAATCAAGATGGGTTGCCTGATATTTATAACTGTAACGACTTTCAGACCCCGGATCGTTTGTGGATTAATAAAGGAAACGGAAAGTTTCAATTGATAGATGAAAAGGCGATTAGACATCGCAGTTATTTTGCGATGGCAGTGGATTTTGCTGACATTAATCGTGATGGAAACGATGATTTTTTTGTCGCTGATATGTTAAGCCCTGTGCATCTGCTTGAGATGACTCAGATTGGGGTAACTAATCCGTTTGCGAAGCCCATCGATGAATTGATTGATAGGCCAATTATACATCGTAACACATTGTATGTTAACCGTGGAGACAATACATACATGGAGACTGCCAATTACAGCGGTGTAGCAGCTACTGAATGGACTTGGGGTTCAACTTTCATGGATGTTGATTTAGATGGACTTGAGGATTTGCTTATTGCAAATGGTCATGCCTTTGATACCCAAGATCTTGATGCAATAGAGCGGACGTCTAAGCTTGGGACTTTGCCAGTTTCACAATCACGAAAAAAGATTTTCCTTTATCCCCCTCTTTCTGTTCCGAATATGATTTATCGAAATGCTGGTAATTTGCAATTTGATGAGATTGGTAAGGATTGGGGCTTTGATTCCAAAAACGTTAGTCATGGCATTTCACTATGTGATCTGGACAATGACGGAGATCAGGATGTTGTTGTCAGTTGCCTTAACGCGAACGTACTTGTATATCGCAATAACTCGACGGCTCCGCGATTATCAGTAGTGCTTCGTGGTTCAGATGATAATACTCGAGGTATAGGAGCTAGGATTACTGTAAGGGGGGCGTCTCATGTCCAATCTCAGGAGATGATTGCTGGTGGTCGTTATCTTGCAGGTGATCAGCCGCTAAGAACATTCGCAGCTGGAGATGCTGATCAACTAAGTATTGAGGTTGACTGGCCGGGAGGAAAACGAACCTTAATTGATGAAGCCAAACCAAATTATGCCTATGAGATTCACGAAAAAAACACCCTGTCAAAACAGGCTGTTGAGCCGAAGCCCGTGAGGTTATTCAAAGATGAGAGTAGGCAATTATCTCATCTCCACGTCGAGATGCCATCTGATGATTTTCAACGACAGCCTATGCTTACTCGTCGTTTAACTGAGACTGGACCTGGTATAGTTTTGTTTGATTGGGATGGAGATGGTCAAGAGGAGCTGTTTTTTGGTAATGGTGCTGGAGGGAATATAGTTGCTTACAAAATTGGCTCCAATGGCCGCTTCGCTAAGTTGAATGAACAGGTGTTTGCAGAACCGCTACTAGGGGATGCGCTTGGTCTTTCCGGATGGGTGGATGCTAATGGGAATCGTGCTTTGATTGTTGCAGTTTCTAATCACGATTTTCCAGAGCCTGTATATCCCTCGTTATACCTATTTCGTCCCGGTGTTGCACGGCCTGAAATAATTGAGTTGCCATCGGAAAACCATTCCGACATTGGATCTTTAGCGGTTGCAGATATAGATGGAGATGGCGACCTTGATGTTTTTGTTGCTGGCAGATCAATACCCGGTCAATTTCCCAGACCGGCTTCATCTTGGTTGTTGCGTTGTGGGCTGAATGGTCTTGAACTTGACAAAAAACAGTCCACGAAATTTTCTAATATTGGAATGGTTACTGCTGCTGTATTTACCCAGCTTGATGCTGATCATTTTCCAGAACTTGTGCTAAGCACCGAATGGGGTGCTATTAAGATTTTCAATAACAGTGGTGGTGAGTTTGTTGATTCAACAAAGGATTGGGGACTTGATCAAAAGTTGGGCATCTGGCAGACACTAGCTATAGGCGATTTCGATAATGACGGTAGATTTGATATTATGGCAGGTAATTGGGGGCTTAATAGTCATCTTAAACATGGTAAAGATCGTGTGCCTTACCTTGTGCATGCTGATGTTGGGGATGATGGCTTTTATGATGCTATTGAGGCGCGATTCGATCTGGCCTCTAAGCGGCTTTTACCTCGGCATCGTATGGTAACTCTTGATCTGGTTTTTCCATTTTTGCGAGAACGGTTTCCGACCCATCGTCGATATGGCAGTGCAACTTTTCAACAGATTTTCTCAGGTTATTTGACAGATGCAAAGTTGCTTAAGGTGTCTGATCTAGCATCTATTATTTTACTGAATCGTGGAGGGAATTTTGAAATTCGTCAGTTGCCTGTTGAGGCTCAGCTTACTCCTGTGATGGGTGCTTCAGTTGCGGACTTCGATGGAGATGGGAACGAGGATTTGTTTCTTAGCCAAAACTATTTTGCAGTTCGAGTTGAAGATTATCGGATGGACGCAGGTGAGGGGTTGCTTTTGAAGGGGAATGGACGAGGAGAATTTTCTACAAGTTTTGGTTATCAAAGTGGTATTAAGGTTTTTGGAGAACAACGCGGTAGTGTGGCTGGCGACCTGAATGGGGACGGACGACCGGACTTGATAGTTGCCCAGAGCAAGTCCAAGCCGAAACTGTTCTTTAATGAGATTGGCCAAGCGGGCTTGCGGTTTAACTTGTCTGGGTCATTGGCCAATCCGCTTGCTCAGGGGGCAACTGTGAGTGCGGTGTTCGCCGATGGGACCAAGGGGCCGGCGCGGTTGATTGGTGGAAGCAGCGGTCGATATTCACAATCTGCAGCGGGTCAGACTTTAGGAGCAGCCAAGCGCATTCGTGCCATTGAGGTCGTTTGGCCAAGCGGAACTACCACCCGAGAAAATATTACCGACGTATCCAAGTCGGTCGTAGTGAAGGCTGAATAACCTGCGCTTGTCTGGGCTCTGGCATGTGAATTAACAGTTGATGCTCTATTAGTCGGGGTGTAGTTTAATCCCTGATCCGTTGAGTTTTGAATTATGAAAAAATTTATTGGCCCCCTTTCCAAACGGACCCAGGCTTTTACGTTGATCGAATTGCTTGTGGTAATCGCGATCATCGCCATCCTCGCATCGTTGCTGTTACCGGCACTTGCCCGAGCCAAGGAATCCGCCAAGCGAACCAGCTGCCTTAACAACCTTAAGCAGATGGGCTTGGCTTGGCAGATGTATGGGAATGAAAACGACAACAAGCTTCCCTACAATCGAGACAAATGGGGGCAACGAACAGGGTACTGGCCGTGGGATGCGGGCATTAATGTCATGAATATGATGAAAAGGCAGGGATTCGAAAGAAATATAATGTATTGCCCTTCTTTTTTTGAGCAAAACACTGACGTTACTTGGAACTGGACCGGTCGGGATCGTCACACTGTGATTGGTTACGCGTTGACCATTCCTTGGGCGCCACGCGTGCAGGAGACCAACATCAATTACACCTTGTCCAGCCGCTCCATCAGGGTGAGGGGGGTGACGGTAAAGCCTTCACCGTCCGAACGCGTACTCACTGCGGATGCAACCATATCTTCCTCTTTGAACAATGGATTTGATAATGTACGAGGAGGTTGGTCAAAACCTCACAAAACGGCTCACCGTGACAATTCTGGAAGATTCCCCGATGGAGGGAATCTCAACTATCTCGACGGCCATGTTGCTTGGCAAAAAACCAAAATGGAAGGCCGCAAACTGGTCGGGATGGTCGAGCGAACTCAAGGCACACCTGTATTTTACTGGTAGACCCTTTTCTATAATCAGAGTTTAATCCCCCCCAGCGGTTGAATTGCCGTGGTTGGATGAAGACGCTTTATCTCGATATTTTCAGCGGTATTAGTGGCGACATGTTTCTTGGCGCTATGATAGATCTTGGTGTTGAGGCCGAGGTGTTAGAAACAGAATTATCCAAGCTGAATCTTGATGGATATTTAATTAATGTTTCGCGCAAAACCAAGGCTAACATCGATGGGGTAAAGTTTGATGTACATTTACTCCCGCAAGGGGGTGAATCCAAGCTGGAGACTTCAACTCATTCCCACGAGCATAGTCATTCTCATTCCCACGAGCATAGTCATTCACATTCTCATAGTCACGATAGTGAAGGTCACGGACATGAACGAAATTTTGATGATATTAAGAAACTCATAAACAAAAGCTCTCTTAGTTCATGGGTGAAGGAGAAGTCAGTTGCAGTATTTCGTCGAGTTGCTGAGGCGGAGGGTAAGGTTCACGGTTTGCCGCCCGATGAGGTGCATTTTCACGAAGTAGGAGCGGTCGATTCAATCGTGGATATTATTGGGGCCTGTATTGCTTTGGAGTTGCTGGGTAAGCCACTTGTTCTTGCGGCACCAGTGATTGAAGGGACTGGTTGGGTAGACTGTGCTCATGGTCGATTCCCAGTTCCGACAGCTGCAACACTTGAAATCCTTGCGGCACGAGGAGTCACGGTAAACCAGTGTGATGAACCGCATGAATTGGTAACTCCAACTGGTGCTGCTATTCTTGCTGAATTTGTTGACCGTTTTGAATTAATGAAAGGTATTATTCCGGAGCGGATTGGGTATGGGTTAGGGACGCGTGATATGCATACTCGCCCGAATGTTCTACGTGCTGTGGTTGGGCAATCGGATGTTTCTGCTACTGAATCCCTATCGCTCGATTGGGATTTTGATACTGTGACAGTACTTGAAACCAACCTTGATGATATTAATGCCGAGCATCTCGGCCATTTTGTTGAGACAACGCTCGAGGCGGGGGCATTGGATGTTTTTTACACATCAATTCAAATGAAAAAAAACCGACCGGGAGTACTGTTGACTGTGCTTTGCAAGGAGATTGATGCTGACAAGTTCAGTGAAAAGATACTTTGTGAAACTAGTGCATTTGGCGTGCGTCGCTGCAGTGTTCATCGACGCAAACTTCAACGTGACTATTGCATGGTTGATACGCCGATTGGTCAAGTTCAGGTCAAGATTGGGCGACTAAATGGCGAGATTGTTCAGGCTGCGCCTGAGTACGAATCATGTAGGGAAGTTGCTATGAAAAAAGGTGTTACCCTTAAACAGGTTTATGCTGCTGCTCAAAAAGCGATTGGGAATTAACAAGAGAATCATGGACGAAAAATTGCTCGAAATTATTTGTTGCCCAGAAACTCATCAGCCACTTAGGTTAGCTGGAGATGATGTGATTTTGGACTTAAACCAGCGTATAGAAGCAAATAAATTAGTTAATCGATCAGGGGAAAAGATAGAGCAAAAAATTGATGAAGGCTTAATCCGTGAAGACGAGAAAATTCTTTACCCAATTCGACAAAATATTCCAACATTGCTAGTCGATGAAGGAATTTTACTTGATCAATAGTTTAGGAGTTCAGCAGACGAACCACGCGTCCTTACCAGGGATATAACCTTTTTTGATTAATTCGGATTTAATTAGTTCTCTGGCGCCAGAAGCTCCAACCGCAATTATTAGCGGGATTCCCTCGGGAGATGGTAAGTCGTTTGGACAAATCACAGGGACTCCATGAATTTTTGAGCCGATTTTTTTTTGTGATACTTCGATTAATTTATTAACTTTAAAGTCCTTGTCTTGCAACCATCGTAGCCATGGTTTCCCGGTTTGGCCTGCTCCCCATAAATTAACTTTCTTTACATTTTTTAGAGGCCCATCAAGTAGGTGAGTTCGTCGGCAGCGGTCAAAAGCTTCTGGAGAGTATCGAGGGTCTTTGCGGGTTAGTCTGTTATTTGAATCAATCCAATCTAAAAGTACTTCTTCAACTTTCTCAGCTTGTAGACCTTGTCCAAGGGCGCGAAGGCATAAGTCGTAATCTTCTGGCCAATTCCCTTTAAGATAACCTAGCTCCAATACTTCGCGTTTGGCCATTAGCGTTGGATTAACAATCGGCAATTCAACAAAGCGCATTGCGGTAATCTCATCTGGTTTTGTTAGGCTATTACTCCATTTCTCATATCTTTGCATGGAGTCAACAGCTAGACCATTTCTATCAATGATTTTTACTTTGCATCCTACGATATCGGCCTTGGTTCGATGCAATAGTTCAAATTGTTTTTCTAGCCGGAGAGGATAAGAAAAATCATCGGCATCCATGCGGGCTATCACCGGGGCATTCGCTTCAAGTGTGCCTCGGTTGGCAGCAGCGCAAATTCCTTCCGATTCTTGCTGAACTAAACGTACTCGTGGATCAATGATTTTTTTGATGATTTCAGCACTGCCGTCGGTAGAACCGTCATCAATGATAATCAACTCAATTTCTTTAAAGCTAGATTGGAGGATGGAAAGAGCTGCGCGTTCGACGGTTTTAGCCGCATTGCGAACTGGAAGCACCACGGAAATTAAAGGTGCTGGCACTTTATTAGAAAGAATTTATTTTTTCTGTTCAGGTTTGGACTGTTTGTTTTCCTCTGCAGGAATAAATCCCATTGAGGCAGAGTTGACGCAATATCGAATTCCTGTTGGGTTTGGACCATCATTAAAGACGTGGCCCAAGTGTCCGTCACATTTCTTGCAGGTTATTTCAGTGCGAATCATTCCGTAGCTGCGGTCGATTGTTTCATCAATGGTATTTTCCTTAGCTTTAAAAAATGCCGGCCATCCGCATCCAGAATCATATTTGGTAGTTGAGTCAAATAGAGCTGTACCGCAACCCTTACAAGTATAGGTGCCTTCTTTAAAGTGGTGATCAAATTTTCCTGTGAAAGCACGCTCTGTCCCTTTTTGGCGAAGAATTCGGTATTCTTCAGGATTCAGTATAGCTCTCCATTCTGCATCGGTTTTCATAATTTTTTTTGAAGATTGAGGTTTGGTAATGGGTTCGAACTGGGGTTGAGGCTTGATTTTGACGACAAGATTGGTGTTGGTTTTTGATACTGAAGTTGTGCTTTCATTTGAATTATTTTCATTTTCTGGGCTGGTGAGTGAGTCGTTCAAAGCAGAATTTTCATCGGTTGTTCCGGGTTCAATCGAAGTAGCTTGTTTTACTCCGCAACCTGTCATTAAGCCGGCGAGTATTATGGTGCAAACCTGAAATTTCATGGACAAAGTCTAGGCACATTCATCCACTTTGCCCAAGGGAAATTCGCGCAAAATTTAATGTGTTTTCGCTTTGAACATTCGCAAGTAGTTCTTAGCCTATTGGCCATTAAATTTATAATGACTCAGAGAATTATTATTATATCTTTCGCGATCATCCTCATAGCAGCTTCAGGATTTGGTCAGGGGACCACAGCGGACTACGAGCGTTCAGCCAAAATACGTCAGCTTTTTTCTGGTAAGGTATACAAGGAGACCATTAAACCTTATTGGTTTGGTGGGCATCATTTTTGGTATGAGACTGAGATGCGGGGGGAGCGTGAATATGTGCTTGTAAATGGAAGTAAGGGCAAGCGCCGAGTGTTTTCTAATAAGGAAGAATTTGATGAAGTGTTAAAGCACCGTAAATCTCGGGCAGAGAAGTTGGTTAAAAAGGAGTTAGAAAAGAACCAAGTTGATTCCAAGGAGGCTTCATCAAAAAGTAGAACCAATTCAATAAAGAACGGTCCCATTTCACCGAATGGACGTTGGCGTGCTTTCATAAAGGATCATAACTTGTTTGTTCATGATTTAATGGATGGCGCGGATATTCAGTTATCAAAAGACGGCACGAATCAGCACGCTTATCAACAGCCATTTTTTTGGTCTCCGGATTCGAAGTACATTGCTCTTATGAAGCGTCGAGAGGTTAAGAGCCGTCAGGTGCATTACGTCGATTCAGCTCCAGATGATCAGCTCCAGCCTAAACATTTCACGCGCAGTTATGCTAAGCCAGGTGATCCAATGCCGACACAAACTGTACATGTATTTCTTGCGGGATGGAACAGTCGCCACTTCACAGCCGAACCTACGTTGGTGAAGGATCCTTTCTCGACTCGCAGGCCGGCTTGGCGCCCGGATTCGAGTGGGTTTCTTTTTGAGCACATAGAGCGAGGTTTTGGAGCACATCGTATAATTGAGATTCAAATTCCATCGGGAAAAACCCGAGCATTGATTGACGAGACAGCTGAGACTTTTATAAACGTATTTCAGAAGGGATATCGAAAGGATCTAGATGGCTTTAAAGAAATTATCTGGCGTTCTGAACGTGATGGATGGAATCATCTTTATCTCTATGATGGTCAGACTGGCGAAGTAAAGCATCAGATCACAAAAGGGAATTGGGTTGTTCGAGAAGTAATAGAGGTTGACGAAGGAAAAAGGCAGATTACGTTCAAAGCATCAGGGCGAGAAATGGGCATTGATCCGTATTATCATCATTACTATCGTGTAAATTTTGATGGAAGTGAAATGGTCAGGCTGACAGATGGCAATGGAACTCATTCTGTAGTTTTTTCTCCAGATAAAACGGTGTTAATTGATACATGGTCACGAGTTGATTTGCCACCTCGTCATTCGCTTCGTAAATCTAGTGATGGTTCACTTCTTTGCGAACTTGAACAATCTGATGCCAATGATTTATTTGCTGTGGGTTTTCGGGCGCCGGAACGTTTTGTTGCCAAGGACCGGGATGGAAAGTATGACATTCACGGTATCATTTGTCGGCCTAGCAATTTTGATCCCAATAAAAATTATCCGGTTGTTGAGGTGATTTACGCTGGGCCACATGGTTCGTTTGTGCCGAAAAACTGGAGATCACGTTATGGAATGTGGCGTCAGGAATTGGCAGAGTTAGGTTTTATTACGGTGCAAATTGATGGTAAGGGCACTTCAAATCGTGGTCGGGAATTCCAACATTTTGCCTACAAAAACATCAACGATGCCGGCTTTCCTGATAGAAAGAAATGGATGAGAGAAGCAGCTAAAAAATATTCCTACATGGATATTTCTAGGGTAGGAATCTATGGAGGATCAGCTGGTGGCCAGAACGCGATGGCAGCGATGCTTTGGCATGGAGATTTTTACAAGGCTGCTGCTGCTGATTGCGGGTGTCATGACAACCGTATGGATAAGATGTGGTGGAACGAGCAGTGGA
>MDTE01100802.1_pt1 | contig 25844 bp, 48 predicted proteins | sample 811231 | NCBI WGS metagenome assembly MDTE01 (sample SAMN05326651, study PRJNA326480) | marine metagenome | isolation source: seawater | place: Indian Ocean: Red Sea | collected 2010
AAGTAACACGATATCGAGTTACATGCGGTACTGAAAGTGTTTGTGACATGAGAGGAATAGCAGAAAGAAAGTGTTAATCTAATTGTACCAATATTTCTCTAAACTGTCAATTATATCCGATCACTTGTTTATATATGTGACATTTTATGGAACTTTAGTTGATACTTACGGAGGTTTACATTTGTTGGTAGAAGTATTAAAAATTTGCGGCGTTTGACTCGAAGTGACTAACATAATGAGAGACGAATAAAGACGAGTAATTAACAAATAGGATGAAAGATTAGGAAGGACTCATTAACAACGTCAGGGGACGATCTTAAGGGGTTTGAGATACATATTGTGGAATACCTTTTGTGTTGTCAGTAATAGTATAAACACCTGAATCGTTCTTCTTAATTATATCATTGCCAACTGCATAATCGTTCATCAAAACTTTATATAATGTACGTCCATAGTTAGTAACAACTTTTAGGTTAAGATCGGGTATTATGTTATTAGTTAACCACGATTTTGCGGGATAATAGTCAATAACAAATGCACCACAGTTTGATACTAATTGCATGAAGATGCCTCCTCTAATTTACAGTGAATGTCGTAAGTTGTATAGTTTTTAATATCACTTTCATACTGGTCTAATGTATCACTATGTTTAGCAATGTTCTTCTTAAGTGAATTTAATCGATCATCAATTATTCCCTTAAGTATAACGAACTCGGATTGATTTAATGTGATTTTCATATACATAACTCATCAAATCTACGTCTGGTTTCTTCATGTAACTCATCTGCATTTAGATCCTTTTCAGTAACATTTTTGAAACCAGCATTAACTAGGTTTGTAATACTTTCCTGAACAACTTCATCATAGATGTTTTCAAGAATTTCTTCATTAATTGGATGACTCATTGTTAACCTCCGAAGGTGAATTGTGGTTTTTCAAGTATAATATCTCTTACTCTTTCTCTATCTAAACTATCACCACCACCCCACGAATAATGAACATATTCTATATCTCCCTTTTCAAATCTCTCAACATAAGTATTAAATGCTTCTAATATATCTTTCTTGGTTAAACCTTTAATAGGATACAAATCACTCTTAGGTGAATAGAATGACCAAACATAGTCAATGAATTCTTGTAAATTAGACACGATTAATAACCTCCTTAAGTTAAGCGTACATTTCCAAATCTTCCATGACTCGGTGTAAAGCACTGAGACAATCTACAATATCAACTTTATAATCAGTTCCATTAATTACATGAAAGAACTTGTTATATAACCTGTAAAAATCATCACCATTAGTAACACTTCTATCCTCCATTTCAAAAGGCAAGTCATTAAGAACTGTTTGTAGTTCTTTGACACTTAGTTTGGTTGATTGTGACATAATAATGATTAGTAAAGGACTAGGATTGTAGGAAATAAGTTTCAACTATCTCAGAAGGATTAACGAGTTGTTCATAAACTTCTGAAGAAAGTGTGTGGTGTTCTTTATCAGTTTCCTTAACACTTTCAATGGTCATTATATAACTATTCTCACCACATTTGAAGGTAGCAGACATTACTTAACCTCCTGTAAATCAGTGAGAGTTGCTGTTATTAAATCAACGCAATCACTGTCAGGATACTTATCATTTAGTGCATCAAGTACAGTTCTCCATTGATCTAAATCCATTGAAATTGGAATGTTCATAATGTTAATTAAAGAACGTGAATTGAGGTGAAAGTTGTTCAACTTCCACTCTCTTATAATACACGATTTTAGGGTCAAATGGGAGAATTGTAGACACTTAAATTAGTGTCATAAATCCACTTGACTTTCAGATTCACCTATGTTATGAAGCATATCACGATAAGTTTCATCATCAAATGAACATTCTATCTCAGTTTTCATCTCTAATTGTGTATATTTACTGTAATCATCTTGTAGAGCATTGTATACAAAAGTTTCGAGATCTTTGTAGTCCATACACTCAAGAATTGTATTGCAATATGCGTTCTTAAGTATTTGCAACTCGGTAGGATTGAGTGTCCTATGCTTCACAATTCGTTTCGCATCTAACTCACTATTTGTTGCATTAGGATTTGCAGTTTGTCTGTAAATTGTCACTCTGCCTCCTCAATCGTGTACACTTCATAATCATCATCATCTATGAATTGCCAATCAATAGTATCACTTAATGCAATACTTTCCGCATCTTCTTTACTCTCTGCCTCAACATATGCAACATAGTTTGTTACTCTGGATGCACATAATCTGTATTCAGTCATTGTTAATGTACCTCCTAACTGAGTATGCAAGACTATCAATTAGTTCCCAAATATCAGAAACTGGATGATATTCAAATGGTTCCCATTTGTTCTCTTCAATCCACTCTTCAATCTGCGATTGTTCCCAATTAATATACTCTTCGGGGAAATGTTCAGTCAAATAATGACCACTTGCCCATATAATATCCTTTTCCTCCGCTGTTAGTTTTCTGAGTGCATTAATCTCAGTTGGATAATAATTAGGCATTGTAATCTCCTAGTAATTGTGTAAAGTTCTGTAAGGTTTAATTGTTTGCCAAGTCTGGCAATCTACTTCTTCATTATCAATGAAACACTGTACTTTACCTTCCTTGTTTATACTCTTGACTGGTGTAATGTCTTTGGATTGATTCCAAAAATCATCCCAATCTTCGGGTGAGTTTGTTACATCTTCGATCATTAATTGTCTCCAAAAATTGAACCTACGAGTACCTCATATTCTTTCACTTCCTTTTCACTTAGTCGGGAAACTAAATCATCTAATAGTTCACCAAGAAGATGATTATCTTCTTTAATAGCATAACCAAGATCATCAATTAGATCCCTACGTTGTTGTAATTGTGCATCAGTTAACATGATTAAATCTCCAGATAAGGTGAATCTGTTTCGTGAAAGTTAACACCAACAGGTGAAAATTCATTACGAGAAGTATCATATAATGTGACAACTTTTAGAAGGTCATCATCATCAAATGACTGCAATTCCGTAAGTAGATCAAGATAAGTCATCATTTTGTGTTGTCCTCCATTTAATAACTTTTGCAGGTTTAATGCCATCATTATCATCATAATAATAGGCAGAATCTAAGTAAGATTGAATCTCTTCAGGTAAATGTTGACATTGAATGTCATCATTATCATCTAATTCAATAATACATTCAAACTTAATCTTCACCATATCTTACCTCACTCTCTGGAAATTGTTCTAGTTTATAATCAGCAAGAGCACCAATCATACACCAAACTTTCTCACCACTAATCATATTTTCATTGCATATATGTGATACAATATCATCTATAACTTCATAAACTTCGGTTGCTTGTTCGTGTAAGGATTGCATGATTAAGTAAGAAATAGGTTAATAAAAATGACCCCAATTTTGCATTAACCTCGCCCTAGTTAGCATAAGGTTTGGGGTCAAATCGTGGACTTACGAGCACACACTGCCACGATTGTTATTGGACTAATTATTAAATAATTCTCCTAATTTCCAGTGAATTGATCTTGCTAACTCACTCTCAGTATCACCATAATCTTGATAATCACCAAGAGCAGAATCGATTGCATCCCATTCACTATCAGTGAAAAATGACTTGATTAATTCCTTTTGATCGTAGGAATAATCTTTAACCATTGTTTGCATTTAGATTCATCCTTGATTGTTTACTCTTATAGTATAACATGAAAAAACCCCCTATTGGGGGTTTTGTGGACACTTCCTAGAGTGTCATATTATCACTTGACTTCAGTATTTTCTGGTGTAGTGTTAAAAGCACGATCATAAGATTCACGAACATAATTAACACTTTTCTTGAAATATGGTGTGAGGAAGTTATATCCTTTTACCATATCTTTCCAGAGTTCTTGTGTCTCAAATGTGTGGATTGCCCACCTATTCTTAACATCTTGAACATACTGTTGCCTTGTAATTAGTGTTGCTTCGGGTTTGTCCATTTTAGGGGATTCGATTACTACTTTGGATTGAACTTTGGTAACAGTTTGTGTTACTTTTGGTTGAACTTTTGTAGTAGTTTTAGCAACTTTACGAGTGCGAGTTTTGCGTCTTTTAGGTGCTGAAACTGCGGCAACTGTCATAGATTGTGACTATTTGTGTGGACTCTCTTAATATAGTCCATTTTCCACGTTTTGTCTATAGGTCTTGTGACAGTTTCTCAAGTGACTCATTACGTTCTTGTAACTTATCAACCAACGGTGAATTAATGATACTTAATGCAACATTTACACCTACCAATGCTATAAGAATTGCAAAAACTACTCTCATACTTTTACTCCTTAATGTTGTGGGATTGATGTTATTTTTAGTACAGTATAATGACCTTCGTTCTTTACTTCATCTACCCTGTAATCGTAATCATCATTAACACTAACTGACACATATCCTTCTGGGTTAATTTGCTTTAACGCTTCGATAAGTTGTCTTACTAACATGTTACATTCCCGATAAAGATTCTACCTCATTAATAAATTCATCATATTTTTCTCGTCCTAAGTATTCTTTTATGTCTCTTAGTACGTTATCAATTTCTAGTTCACTATAAAGATTTATAATGTTACTAACTGCATGGCATTTTAGGTCATGTTGTGACATTTCCTTTACCATACATTTCGCTGCATGTTCAATTAGAATTGCCTTTGGTTTGTTTCTAATAGTGATTGATTTATCATCAATAGTTGTTTCAAACTGTTCCATGATTAACCTCTTACTATGTAATCAACTTCACCATCGGCAATGTCTGCCTGAAGTCCTAATTTCTTCTTAATTGTTCTAACATTGACCTTAAATTTCTGCGCTGATCTATCCATTTTATTGGTATTATTCTCTCTAGTAAGTGTTAACACATCTATAAGAAAATCACACTCAGGGGCGGTCAATTCGGGATCAACGTTAGTTAAACTAATCATTTTATTCGATTTGGGTATTCATCAGGGATAGGAATTGATCTTGCATTTGTACTAGTTCTTGAGTAATTGTCATTATAACTATGACTTAAATCATAGCATTCCCAGTTACCTTCAGAAGTAAATACATACGCATATTCTTCACCAATATCAAAGTAATCATCTATATTAAGATGTAACTTTGGTTCGGTCTTTTCACCTCTATCGTTGTAATATAGTGGTCTAGTTTCTGTGAATTTGTTACGTTCCCAGTCTGAATCACTATCACAACATGATAAGTCACCACCATCAATTAGTTCGGCAACTTTATCAAATGTGTTAAACTTTTTGTTTAAAGTAACACCTAACCACTCAGGATATCCATCCCAATGGTGATAAACTGAAAGGATAGAATCATCCTTTAGTTGTAATCCAATACGTGATCTTGTTGCCATTAGTATAAAATAGTATGAAAAAGAGGGACAATGTAATACAAATGATTGTCCCTCTTGTTTGTTAGTTTAAATTAGGAATTGCCCTCCACGTATGCTTCAATAATTTCAAGCAATTCACGACCTGATTCAGCAGTTTCAAGGGAAACTAGAAGATCATTTTGTGCAGATGCTGGAGCAGTCATTGTAATAAAAACGAGTTTACAAATACCCAGTTTAAAGTCATTTGATAGGACTATCTAATTATAAGTTAGATGGATCAGATTCCATCAAATTATTAACAGGTTTGATTGTAATTCTCTCTGCGATTGCTACAACCAAATCCATAGAAATATCACCATCAAATGTACAAGAACCATCAGGATTCTTCTTACCTAGTTTATCACAAACTGCATCACCAATTACTTCCATTAGAAAGTCATTCAAACGAGGAAAATCATCCTGTATGTATGCAATAACTTCAGGAACTAATGCCTCTGCAAGTTTAGCAATCGTTTCTTCAGATAATGATGACATAGTATAAAGAAATGTTGGAAGGTGGCGGGATTCCTAACCAGAATTGGATGTATATCCCTGACCACTCTTTTAATATAACATGGAATTGAACCAGTGGGGAAAAAAGTGGACACTTTGATTAGTGTCACATGATTTACCTCTTCCAGTCCTTTTTAACAGTAAAGTTAGCATAACTGAATTGTTTTCTGTTAACTAACTTATAAGTACCATACTTATTTGACATAACATAACCTTCATGTTCACACTGTTGAGTATCAATCATTGTCTCAACATTCTCACTAGTTGTTATACCTTCCATCAACAGTAGTTTAATATCTCTGATGAAATTGTATAGATGGAATAGATTTGCATGAAATCCTGTCTCTTTTGATAAAGCATTAGGATCTAAATCTCTCTGTTCTCTGATAAACTTATTGACAGTAACTTTGATTAGTTCACCTTCCTTTTTATCAGGGAATTTAACAAATCTTACTGCTGCTTGAGCGAGACTAATTAAGAGATCTAATTTAATATCTCTGTATGATATTTGTGCATCAGTTGATAAGAATTTAACCTCATCAGTTCTTACACCTTTATAATCAAATATTGCATCCATTTCTTTCATATTATCACCCTCATAAGTTGTATGAGCGGCAACAATCATATCTTCTTCAATTCTATCATCAAATAGGTATGAAATTGTGTTTGGTGTGTATGAAGAACCACCACCAAATCCTATAAAATCACATTGATAAACTCCTTCAATTCTAGGTAGTTTCTCATAACATAGATGAAGGATTGATGCGACATTAGGCACACTTCCATGATTAACTTCTATATCATAGTGTGTATAATTGATCTTAATCTTTCTCTTATTAAATACACTCTTCGTACCAACAAAAAACTTATTATTTTCAGGATTAATACCCCAAACTATAGCAGGAGCACCATCATACTTCACTGACAATGTGCTACTCTTATCCTTAAAGAACTTGAGAATCTCAAGTGCTCCATCTTTACCCTTATTAAGGATAGAATCTTCAGGATGTTCGAGGTGTTTGTTTTTCATACTTATAGTATGACACACAATCGACCCCAATGGGGAAAAAAGTGGACACTTCCTTAAATGTCACACTCTACATCTATTTGCTTCTTCTTTGTGGTAGATTTACGTCTTACTTTAACACTACCTCTATCAATTAGGTCTTCTAATTCTTCTATACTGTTTGCAAGGTTATCATCACCTTTCTCTTCAGAATAGAAGAACAATGCTTCACTAATGAGATTGTATTGTTTGTCAGTTAGTTTAAATTTGCAATCGTACATCACTGTAACGGTATATTAAAGGACATAATAGTTCTAGGTATTTCTGATTTTGAAACAGGGCATTCATGTAACAATATTGAAGGAAATGCAATGATAGTACCTTCCTTAACTGGTGGGCATGCTTTACCTATTGTACCAAAGTAAGGATGAGGAAAAGGAGAATAAAATGCAGTTGGTTCATGTTCATTTTCATCAAATTCAACATATAGTATACAACTAATGTTCATCATTCCATGATTATGTGCTCCATGAAATTCTCCTGTAGTATATCTTTGTGACCATAATTGCCACTGATCGAGTGGTCTAACTGGGCAATCACCTTGATATTTTTCACTTAAACCTTGTGTAAATTCCTCAACAAGGTTATCAATATCTTCCTTCATTATATCCACCCAATCTCTAAGATATGGTGGTCTAGTATTATATTGGAAATAATCTGTCTGACATTCATTTCTTGGATCATTGTCAAATTTCAACAATTCAAGCAACTTAGGTTTCTTTTCTTCCCAATTAATTACATCAAACTTGTTAATACCGATACCAAATAATAATAACTGTTGGTTATTCTCATTCATTTCTTTTTACGTTTCTTCTTAGTGTATCTAGTCATGTTTGTTCCATTTCTATCTTTTTTAAGATCAGATTTCAACTTTTTAAGATATTTAAGGTGATTAGGATAAACTAATTGCCTTATCTCTTTTTTAGTTTGTCTCTCTTCTTTACTCAAGATTCTCAAACTCACCTAAGTTTTCAAACTCAATGTTAGATAGTTCTTCTTTAGACCAGTCAGTTAAATCATCCATAAAAACAGTTTCTTCATCTGATTCATCATCAGTTGTAACCATTTCTTTTAAAATTGATTCAGCATCTTCTAGTCTCATTTCATCAACTAACTCTTCCATACGTGAAGCATATTGCATGTCTAGTTGTTCTAAACAATCTTCACGAATCTTCCTTAATTGTTCTTTATCAGTCATGGTAATGTGTAATTGCAATGTTTACTCAACTTTCCAATCTTCATTGCCCTTTGCTGGAACCCAAAACCAGTATTCTCTTGTTAATGCTTTAAGGAATAACCAATTAATTCCTTGTTCATTCTTTTCTTGTTCAACAGTACATGTATGAAGTAAATCCATATTATTAGAGAAGCGATTCTTCGCCTTTCTTGATAATGGAGTCACACAAACTCTTTTGATCTTGGTTTTGGTTTTCATAATAAAAATCCATTAATGATATTATACCACACATTAGGGTATAATGGGGACTACTGTGACAGTTTAGTCATCGTCACCACTCCTTAACTCAACATTAAGAAGATAGAACCAAACGACTGCCATCACCATGATTAGGGCAATTCTAATTGAACTCCATGAAGTATCTATGGTTCCAAGATTATTCATCTATCTCAACTTTGTCTGGACACATTAAAGAATTGCGTAATTCTCTAGCATGTATGTTATGTTCACATAACTTATTCATCCAGATTCTCTCCTCTAAACTAACAGGAATACCGTCTGTAGTTATCATTCTACAGCATATATCTGTCAATTCAAGGCGATACTTAGTTGATAATGTCATCTTTTTACGGTAGATACTTGTGCTTCACCCTTGTTAAAAATTGTATCAACAACTGACTGTAATCTTCTCTCTGTGCTTATACCAACATTAGAATATACTGGTACAAACATCTTACCAAATGGTTTACGATAACCATTCATTTCACGATTAGGTTTTAAGTCACCTGATGATATATTACGGGCATCATCTTTATGTAGTCGAATAACTCGACCAATAGTTTGTGCCATTGTAATAAGATCTAAATTTCTCATAAGAATACATGCAGTTAACCCATGAACATTCATTCCTTCAGATAGAATTGAATGATGAAACATAACAAACTTCTTATCAGGATGATTGCCCCATTCATTCATAGTATCAAAGAACTTATCTCTTGATACTTTCTTACCATCAATCATTGCACCATACTTAGAAGTTATCCACATAACATGGTATCCTAATGCTTCACAAATTAAAGGGAAGTCTGTACCTATTAATAACTTTGACATATCCCTAGTTGACTTGGCAGTTATTAACACCTTCTCCATATTATCCTCATTCTTGAGAATATTAACCAAGATACTTTTATCTCTTTCAGGTTGTTCCATTGCAGCAGGATACTTGACTGATTTAACTTTAGGAGGGATAATATATCCTCTTGATATTAAATCAGGGGCAGGTATTTGTACAATAACTTCACCAAATATATCCTCTTCATTCATACCAACTTTCTTAGGTGTTGATGAATGTTTAGGTGTTGCAGTAAAGAAATAACATCTCTTTGCATACATTGAATAATGTTCAACTGACTCAATAAAGTTCTTCTGAACACTATTATGTGCCTCATCAAAGTATATCGTATCAACATCAATCGTTGATCTCATTACTTTATTAAGTGAGTGATATGTTGTGAAGATTATTCTATTTTTCTTCCAGTTATTCTTGTGCCAAAAATATATCTTTCCAATATCTGTAGTACGTTCATGGTGAGTTTCACCACTATGTACATGTAATACTATTGTATTCTTGAAGTCTAATGTTGTTAGAAACTCTTCACATAATTGTTGTGCAAGTAATATTCTAGGAGCAACAACTACAATAGTTTTTGGTTCACTAAATTTCTTTAGTTCGTTGTTCCATGCCCACTCATCATCACAGTGAGAGTGTGCATCAAAGATCATACATGCAGTCTTTCCACCACCAGTAGGGACAAGGATTTGTCCCTTAGTGTGTCTCTGCATAGTTTTAATGATCTCTTTCTGATGTTCTCTCAGTTTCATCAAATTTTAACCAATAATATAGTATGGCATAAAAAATGCCCCTTGAGGGGCATTATGTGACACTATTAAAACTGTGCCAACAGTTTCTCTGTCTCTTTATCAAATGTTTCTTTTACTCCTTCAGATGGCAACCAATCTTCTTCATTTGTTTCTGAAAGTTGTGCAAAAACATCATAATCAAGATCAAATTCGTCCATAATAATAAAGCAAATGGGTGAGGAGAACAAAACGAGGACTTACGAGCACACACTGCCTCGTCTTGTTTCTCCATTATTAATATACTACCATACAAGTCATATGTCAAGCAGTAGTGGACACTTATCCAACTGGTGGGGCACCTGCAGCATTTTCATGGGGATGTGGTGCTACTGTTGATTCCATATCAAACTTCTTAGAAGCATCCTCATTACCATTTAGTTTATTAATCTCATTCCATGCTGATCTTATATCTTCTTGTTGTTTAGTTCCCATTGACATAACAAGAGATTCAAGTGTAGTTAATCTCTCATCAAGATTACCTATTGTTGTTACTGCTGCCTTAAGTTGCTTGTTAGTTCTATCTAACCCTGCTAACTTTGTATTTAAATCCTGTTCAGGAGACCGCATTGATTGTTGTGCCATAGTATTATCAAATCTGTAGTATTTAGAGGGTTAATTGTATGAACTTTGAGGCGGAAACTACTACCATGAATGATAACATTGCCACCACATCATACGCTTTAGTTCTTATAAAGAATGGTATGCTCATTAAGCATGCTGTTGCATGTAATATAGTACCATAAAATACACTAACATGCAACACAACAAAATAAGCAGTAACAACAAGAACTGATCCTATCATTCTGCTTATTGTATCAGGTCTTTTCATTTAAATAGTTTCTTCAAATTGGGTAAGTAAAACCATATAATAGCAGAAGGTATTATTATCCACCAAGCATAATATATTATCATCATACCTAATCCTATTGCAATTAATATTAACCAACTATCTAGATCTGTACCTTCAAATGAATTATTATAATTACCTGATGATCTATAGTTAGTAGAACTACTAGTAGGAGCAGAACATAACTTTATATCATCTGTACCATATCTTGACTTTGCTTCAATCAAAGCATCATTCATGTATGGTGTAAGACTCTCAAACTCAGTAGTAGTAAGAGTATTCTTAGTTTTAATAGTAGCAGTCCATTTAGTCACGATACTAACCAATCATATTTTACAATATCCAACTGACAATGTTGGCAAGTTAATGAAGTCCAAGAGAAATGATATATTCTCTCTGAACTATTACATTCTGGACAAGTAATTATTTTTCCATAATTACCTGCCCTTGTGAACTTGTTAACCTTAGTTTTTGGCATTGATTCAACCTCTAAGATAAAGATAACCACCTGCCCAATCACAATTAGCAAGCATTACTTCTCTTTCTCTGATGATTCTCATGTCATATCTAACATGTTTAGCAGGAGATTTCCAAGAAGCAGGTTTATAAACTTCACCTGTATTCTTATCAACAAAGGCGTGAACTGATCCATCTCTGTACTCACCATCACGGCAGTCTTGTTGGATGATCTTATAATACTTACGACCTTTTTCGATTCTAAACTTCATCAAATCTTCATCATTTTCAATCTTTCTGATTCTTTCTTGAAGATATGGTGAAGGTTCAACACCATTATTTCTAATTGCAGAGTTTAAAGAATAGTCTTTATACTGTTGTTCCAATGCTTTACATAGATCTACAGTCCATCGTAATACTAATACTTTTAGTGAAGAAGTTTCAACCATGTAATCAGCAAGAAAACGTTCAGGAGTGTAAGTGGACATTAAGATCATTTCGTTTGATATACCTATAATACACCAAATCAGATCCTATTCAACATTGCCTGTGCCACTTTATTGACTGTCTACATGTAATCGTCACCTATTTCCCAACCTTTTCGTCTATGAGAAACACTTCTTTCTTCATCACTTAGTTTCTCAACTTTCCATCCATAATCACCATTAGTCATAATAGTTGGCATTATATTCATAGAAACAGTGACTCTATTATCTCCTTCATTCTTTTTATATCCATGTGTAATTTCACCAGGCCATATAAGCATATCACCCTCATTTGCCATGACTTGTTCTACTTGATTGTACCTAGTTAGTTTCATGTTAGGTATACTCATGTATGGTGAAGATTGTACCCTACTGTTATATGATGCAAAATAAGTTAGACCATGTTGTGTATTATCATAGTTTACATAATATAATGCACAAATATAAGAATTACTGTGATTATGTGGTACTTGATAACCGCCAGGTTTACATCTATTGATCCAACTATCAGTTATAGTTACAGTATCTTGAAGATATTTCCCCATAACATCTTTAAGATATATCTCTGCTTGTTCTTCTACCCAAGCATTAAATCTTGCATATCTTTCTTCATTAGCAAGAACATTATAATGATCTATATGTGATAAACCTTCAGAGGCATCATTATCTACCCAATCACCATTTTCTTCTATTTCTTCCATCACTAATCTTTTCATTCTGTCGTGAAAAGGACAGTGAACCATAGCAAGTGGTGTTGGTAATATATTTACTACTTCCATATTAAATAAACTTTGGTGAATCCCATAATTGACCTGATCTTTGTGTAGTCATCTGTGTGTGTCTTTCATCCTTATTTAACGGTACTATATGATAAGTACCAAGGGACTTAGGCATTATATTAGTTGAAATAGTAATGCGATTGCCATTATTATTCATCATATATCCATGAACAGTATTAGACTGCCATAGTATTAATGATCCTTCAATACCAACTAAACCATTAGGTTGATTATACTTAGTTTCAGTATGATTTGTCAACATCATTGATAAGTAATCAGGAAATCTCTGACTATCATTAGGTTTATAGAAATATGTTGGAGCATGTAAGTTATCATCGAAACTCACATAATATAATGCACATACAAATGAATTTATATGAAAATGTGGATGTTGATAACCACCACCATTACATATATTGATCCAACTATCAGTTACTATAAGATCATTAACATCATATTCAAGTATATCTCTGGCATATATTTCTGCCTGTTGTTCTATCCATTCTCTGAACTTAGTGAACTTAGTATCTAATAGTGGAGAATAATAATCAACATGTTCTAATGGTGCATCTCTCCTATGTTCACTATGATTATCAATCTCTGATATAATGAGTGACTTAATCTCATCATGTTCAGGATACATTACCGCTCCTAATCTAGTGGGTAATATATCAACTATCTTCATGTCCTTTACCCCATATTTGTTCAACAAAATTGGGATCTAATCTGTCAGGTGGCATAGGATTAGTATTAAAACTAACAGTAACTCTGTCCTTATCTGTATTATTCTCTCTACTACCATGTTCTAACCACGATGGAAACAAATACAAGTGATTCTCTTTAATATTAATATCAAACTCATAGGTACTATATGGAGTAGTTTGTATATGGTGCATACACATCATATATGGTTGTAGTGGAGATAATACATAAAAGTTACCATGATCTCCTTCAGGTAATGTGACATAAAATGCCCCACTAACTACACTTGACTCATGCCTATGTCTGTGAGTAAATCCACCTTTAGGAAGAATATTATACCAACTTCCGCTTATAATAGTAGGCCAATTACCAGACTCAGTTGTATAATCATCCAGACATTGCATGAATGATTGAAGCATAGGCATTGATTCTTCAAAGTTTAATGGATCAAATCCACCATGACTGCTTCTACCATTAACTGCTAATCCATGTACACTTGTTTGACCTTTCTCAAATATTACCTTCTTAAAAGCATCAAGACCTGGCGAATCTGTCAGGTCATACTCTTTCATTAGTGTTGGAAATAAGTTAATAGATTTCATTTTGAATAGTCAATATTTAACACTACACGAGTATTTGAATCAGTGCAAGATGTACCTGCATGTAATACATCACCTGAGAATATAACTGCTCTATTTGCTTTAGATTCTACTTTCTGATTGTCCTCGAAATATGTATAACCATTGTTATCGTTAATGTATATTATACACACATTATAGTTAGGTACATTGCCTTCAGCATCACTAATATCATAATGTAAAGGTTTCTTAATTATCTCTGATGTTCTTGGAGTTGAGTTAAACTTAATACGGTACAATCCTATTGGATCCAGTGTTGCCATCACTGGTCTAATTATAGACCAAACATCACTAATTGGTTCAAAGTCTCCATATAATGTATGAGAGAACTGTGGACAATTATCATCTTCATATACAGATTTGCTAGAAAAATACCAAGGAATATGCTCACTAAGAGCATACTCCTTGATAGTTTTAAATACCTCTAAAGGCAAGTAATCATCAAATACTTCTATCATATTTGTATGAAGTCAATTCTTCAAATCTTATAGTTCTTTCAACTGGTATTCCATCTAACTCAGGTACAATCATATTCTCAAAGAAATCCATATATCTTTCATATCTTGATGATCTTTCATTTCTATTCCATGCTTCTTCTGCTTCATCACTTGGATGATAGATCACTACAACTATATGAGGTTTGTTAGGATTAAGATTAATATAACTGATAAGTAATGTATCTAATTTATTTGTATGTCCTGAAGAAGCAGCAAATGACATAGTATCATGTGTTCTAAAGTTTTCTACTTTAGTTTCAATTACCTTCTGATTTGCTGCACGATCCCATTCAATTCTAATCTTACCTTGTAAAGCATTCTTCTCTGTAACATACTGAGATTTTGCCATCTTCTTAATAGAAGTAATCTCATTCTTAGTTCTAACATTACACTCTTGAAGTATTTCAAGTGCTTTAGCAGAATTAAAGTCAAACTTAGGATCATCTAACTTACATTGAACCAAGATTTTAACAAAATCTTTCTTACTATTAGGTGTTTTAACCTTAGTATCTTCTTTATTTGCAAGTTTAGATAAAAAATCAATCTCAAGAGAAGTAAGAGTTTGAGCAATCTCGTCAGGTAATACTGCTACAGGTACATCTATAGTTTTCTTACACTGTAATATTGCTTCAAGAGTATGATTGCCATTAATTAATTCATCATTTACAATAAAGATTGGGTCACAATTATCAGTATTTCCACCATTTGCTTCAATTAATCCTTTAATCTTACGAACTGCTTTTAAATTTAATTCTTCTGCCCTTGCTTGATAACGAGAAATATCTTTATATTTTGCAAGTGGTTGTTTTCCTATATTAAATTCACCTTTTATACGTCTTTCATCAATATCTTTACATTTTTGGATGTTCAGAGATTTTTGAGAGAACGCAGGCGTTCCATTACTTTGGTTGTAGAATAATGGATTGTTCCGAGCATCCACTTCTTTCAACAGTTGGTGTTCTTGATTCTGCATTTCAGATTTAGTACCATAATAAAGTATTTCATACTTGAACACAGGTTCAGAACCTGCCATCAATGCACGAAAGTCAGAGTGCTCAGAACTTTCTAGGTAAGTATCCTCTGGTATCCCTACATGATAACCAATATACATCATCCCATTGTTGAGATTAGTATAACGATAAACATATGCCTCTGATGGAGTAGTATACCCCAGTGGCACATATTCTTTAATGGAGGGAGGTAAAGACATTACCTTTGTTCGTTGCAATCGTACTATAACACGATCTTTCAGTCCTGTCTACCACGTCTTGTGCCAGTTTATAGACTGGACTCGCTTCTGTGGTGGCATCCTCTCGTTTTTTGTCGTGATCCCTGTATTTTTTGTATAGTCTATCAGGATGTTTTGAATCATCTATGATTAGATCATCAAGTTCCCTTACTATCTGTTGCATTGTTTTCATTCTCAATGACCTGTAGCATTTCCAATGCACCCTGAACTTTCAAAAATTCCTCTTTCTTTACATCAAATTGCTTAGACATTTCCTGCAACTCCTGTTGTAGTTGTTGCGCTCTTTGTTGTAAATTTGCCTTGTGATTAGACTCTGCCATAATAACGTCCAGTTTTATTATATATTATACCATATTTAGAGAACTAAATAAGCATGTGATATAGTATCTTCCGTACATGTCTGAGTTAACAGGTAACGCTCTTGCAGAGCAACAAGAAAGAGAACAAGAACTAGACCCAGAGGGTACTAGATCTCCCTATGCTCCTGTTGCCAAACATCTGGTATGGCATGATAGGGTATATAAGTCACTCGCAACTGTAGGTGACTTCTATTGTTATATCTGGTTCCATGATGACGACTATGATGAGTCTAGAACTACAAATGGTTCTAAAACAATTCATATTGTACCATCAGCAGAAAGATTAGAAGACGACTTATCATTACATAAGTATCTGTGTGCAACTAACTCACCATCAGGTACAATCTATGTTAATCCAATATTCAGACGTAATGGTGGTAACTTTACCTCTAATAGAGATGTAAAAGATATAGTTAAATTTATGAATGGTGTTGCCAAACACTATGACGCAGATCCTAATCAAATATTTGTTATTGATACAGAGGATAACGATAAAGTCTATGAAATGTCATATGATGCTGGAATATCTCAATCATTCTCTGATGTATCAAACTATGCACTAGAGGACATATCCAGTGGAATTGTAGGAGATGGTGCCTTAAGTATAAACTATACAACTCAGTTTGGAAGTGGATCTATATCCATGAGTTCTCTTAAGAGTGCATTTAATGGAGGTAATTCTATTAGTGGATACTATAGAGGAGGAGCAGTTGTAAATATCAGTCAAAATAACAATGTACCTACAAGTGGTACAATATCATTCAATAACTTCAGAAATACAGTTAGTAAGTGTACTGCACTTATTAATGGTAACTGGATGCACATGAAATCAAGATGGGAAGTCTTTGGAGATACAATATGGACTTCTAATCTAAACAAGAAGGTATCAATGGGAGGTCATGCCGGACCTGAGGCAGAGAATCAACCATCAATAAGATTCAATAATAGTGGTGGAGGTACTATTGAATATGATGCGGTTGCAGGTCACTCTAGAGGTCATTCAGGTAACCGTGGCGGTTCTGGCGGTGGTAATGGTGGCAATGGAGGTTATGTCATACACCTTGCAGTACCAGTAAAGATAGACAATGATACATGGAATAACAAGATCAAAGGCGGCGGTGGCGGCGGAGGAGGCGGCGGCAACGGCGGCAGAGGTGGAAATGGTGGTCACAATGGACACTACTCATGCGGTGGTTGGTTCTGTTGGAGTCACCACAGGAATTGTCATGGAAATGGAGGTAATGGAGGTAATGGTGGTGCAGGCGGAGAAGGTGGACGTGGTAAAGGATATATCTGGGGCAGTGCAAATAATACTTGGTACAACTTAGAAGAAGACTATAACCAATGGATTGCAGGTAAGAGCGGAGGTGCAGGAGCGCAAGGAGGAAATAATGCAGGACAAGGTGGTTCCGGCGGTAATGGCGGAGCAGGTGGAGAATGTGAAGGTAGTGGATCTAATGGTAATGCAGGAAACACTGGTCTGCCAGGATGTTGTTCACAACATGGTTGTGGCGGACAAGGTAACGGTGTTGGTGGAAATGGTGGAGGTGGTTCAGGAAATGCTGCAGGTAAAGCATCCTACAGTCATAATGGAAGCAGATATACCTAGTATTGTGTGCCGTCTATAGGTCCATCAAATCCATACTGCAACTGAGTTCTTGTTCCTTCCTTCTCAGCAGTTAATACTGTAGCACCATATATTGCCTCTATGTTTGATGCTGTCTCCCATTGAGATATCTCATCTACCCAATTATCAGGTAACCAATCAAAGTACTTGGCATTAAATGCAATAAGTTCTATTGAACTGTTGTGTGATGCAACACGTTCATTAAACAGTCCTATATTATCTTGAGGACTAGTTCCTTTTGGAGCACCTTTCTTACGAACTACTGTCATAGCATATCCCATCTCTTTAACTAATCCAGTAGAATTAAATTCTATCAAAAGATCTACCTTAGAATGTGGATCTGCTATAACCTTATCTACCATCCCAGATACAGACTGACAACTCTGATATACTTTAGTGTTAGATCTTGTACCCATTGCTGTAAATAAATCATCAGATACAACACTATCTGATGTCTTATCTAATCCTATCTTAAATGATTTGTTAGACCTATTAATAACCATATATGATATTTGATAATCTGTCACTGTGGTTAATATATTATCTAATAGGGATAAGAAATCACTTAATGGAGTTGTATCTGTATTACCTGTATATTCAGTAGCAAGTTGACATAATGCCTCTATTGTTGGTTTAAACAATGGAATTGGTTCAAAAGCAATATGTTCTTCTACTGGAGCATCTGGTTTACCTGCTTCAAAATATAATCCTTTCTCACCTGCAAGGTATTGGTATAACTTATTATCTGATATAGTTCCATCCCAGAACTGATACTGTGTTAGTCCTGTAGGTATACTAAATCTAAACCCATACTTAGTTGGTTCTGTACTACCATCACTCTTAAGAGTCTTAAATAATGCACCACCATTATCTATTTTATTAGATCCATTGAATAGATCTGGATGAGCATCAACAATCTGTCTGATATTATCAATATCAGTATTATTCAGTAGATTAGGAAACCTACCTGAATTAGATACTATACTTAGATTCTCTAGATCTACCATTGTCTTCCTTTTTGATAACTGAACCAAGTGATAACAGAATATCTACTACCCTTAGTTACTGGTTTAACTTCGTGCATAAACAGATGATTACTAGGATAAACATGTATTGAGTTCTCATGCCTATCTAGGCAATGGTCATTCCAAAAACATATCTCACCACCCTCATAATCATTGTTGATATTAAATGATGCAGTTACAGATGCAGCATCAGCGTCAGAATCTGAATGAATAGATAGGTATCCACCTTCAGGATATTTACATAACCAGTATCCTGAATATTTATCGTATAAATCCGTTGGTAATCTATCAGAATAGTCTTTATATATCTTAGGCATTGTTCTCAACATTGCCTTATGAATCAAACCATATATCTCTTCATCCTTAGATAACAATACATGGGATCTAAATCCCTTTATATCATATAAAGTATCAGCATCTGGTGGAGTTGGATCAGGCCAGTCATATGTATCACATAGATCTAATAACCTTTTGTGATCTGTTTCATGTAGAACATTCCTATAATGAAAGATATTGTGAAGTAATTCCATTTAGTCACGATACACCAAAACAATCAGGATGAATAAACCCAGAGATAGAAACTCTATCCATTCCTTGATCGTGATTATACCATCCTTTCTTCATCATGGCAGTATGCCAAACATAAGATGGATATAATATCAACCTGTTAAATTGCATTGGAACAAAATATTCCTCTTCATATACATCTTCCATCAACATACTATCACAATCTATCTTATCAAACTTCTTATCTTTAAAATCATACAACCATTCCTTCAGATTCCAGTATTCTTCGGTTCTCTTGAATGGTTTATGTACATGTTCCATGTTAGTCACACCACATGCACTATGACTAAAGAATGAAGTGCCTCCTCTACATTGTTCTGGTTCATTCAAGTATATAACAAACGCAAACATTGCTGGATCAACATGAGGTTGCATACATATCCTCTCAACCTCTACATCACTATTCATTACATTGATTTGATATGAAAATACCAAATCTTCCTGTTCTATCTGTGTAAAATCAGTATATTTCTGTATTAAATGACCTACCAAGAGATTAATCTCTGGAAAATCTAATCCCAAATGTACTTGATGGCCTGGAAATACTATATCGCTAGTCTGTACCTTATTATTAAACTGTAAAGGTGTCTTCTGAACAATATTCTCAATAAAACCATGAGGATTCTCCAGAACATTATCTACTATGATAACTGGATGAACGTCATCTATTTTATTAATTTGATATTGTAATTCGTCAGAGACTCTTATGTCCTTGGCATCAACAAAATTCAAATCCATAATAAGGTATCAGTTAAAACTATTTATCGTGCGGTTTTTGAAATACAAAATTAAACTCTGCAATCATACCAAAGAGTTTGGAGTGCATATGTTCCAGATATGATAGATGATCCTCTGGTATATCCTTAGTATTTTTCATATACTCCTCTAAGGTGTGATGAACGATTCGGACTTCTTTAATGCCCATCCTCGCCTCACACCACCAGTCACCTTCATTAAATTGTGTAGGTTGATATTTCTCTGCCATTAGTAGTGGTTCTTCGTAATTCTATCCGCCTTGTCATGTCTCAACTGGTCTATCTCTGACTTAAGTTCTTTAATAGATTCAATAAGTAGAGGAACCAACTTCTCATATTGTACTGTAAGATACTTATCATTAGCAGGAGCAGGTTTAACTGCCTCTGGTAATACATTCTGAACATCTTGGGCAGATACACCAGATATTCTCTCTTCAGTGTCAAATCCCATCTCTTCCTTGGCGAGGTCGTTCCACTGATATGTGAATCCCTTCAACATACATACCTTCGCAACGGCATTTTCAATCGTGTGAATCTCTGTCTTAAGTCTAATATCAGATGAATAAGCAGTAATGTTACCACCACAACTTAGATTAGTTCCATCAAATGTTAGATTGCCTGAATCTGAGGTATTGTTAGTAGAACTATTATAAAGAACCCTACCACCTGAACCAGCAACGTTCTGAGCAAGAGTAGGAACCAGTGCAGAAATATTTGCAGTAAATGAACCAGTACACTCAAAGTCCTTAACAGTCAGTTTATTACCATTAAACTTCAGATCATTATCTGTTGTTGTTTGGTTGTTACCAGACTGATAAAGAACACATCCACTTGTACCATTAACATGAGTTGCAGTAGTTGCCGTATCAGCATTACCACCGAAGTTTGTTCCTGCCGCAGCATTGAACGATCCAGTGACAGTCAGGTTATTAATAGTAGATGAACCAGTAATATTAGATCCACCAGCAGTTAATCCTGATGGGAAAGCACCAGATCCACCTTGGAATAGGTTAGCAGTAATATCATGTACTTTACAGTCACCATTACTATCCCTACCAACAATAGATGCACCAGAAGTCCAGTTATTGTCTATCATTGACAGACCATCAAGTAAATCAGCGTTCAAGTTAACACACTTGACACTAGATGATGTCTTAATAGGTGGAACAGTTGTTGCAGTTGATTCAAACTGGAATGACTTAATCTGACCAGCAGAACCAGCATCAACGGTCATACTATTTGTAGAACCAGCAGACAAGTCAGTTATAATACCAGTATTGGCATATATCTTAGGAGAACAAACACCATCTCCAGTAGACTTCATGTTGATTCTTTCCATTGTACAGGCATAACCTGTAATACAAGTATAGAATCCTGCGTTAGCAAATACATGCAACTGATGTGCATTATTGCCTGGGTTCGCACCATACTTACTACCAATTTGTCTGGTAGTCATGGCATCTGAGTCTACATCATTAGAGAAGTAAGCATCAGGTCCGATAAGGTCATCAGTGAAGTTAATATCTGTGAAATTACCTGTTGGACAAGTCAGAGTATTAATAGTACCATTAGTAATGGTAGCATTAGTTGTAGTCTCATTCGTTATTGTCGCATTGGCAATAGTAGCAGTATTGGTAACATTGAGGTTAGTAACAATACCACTGTAGATATTAGCAGTATTGACATACTCTGTGGTTACATGAGATAGGGTTGTGATACCAATATCAGCATACAATCCGTTAGTTACAACACCAACAGTAACATGCAAATCAGTACATAAACCTGCCTTAGCATATAACTGGTTAACTGCCTCAAGGGTTCCAAACGAACCATTACTTGCATTAACATATGTACCGTTGAATGTACCACCAGTACTCTCTAAGTTACCTACTTTAAGTGTACCTTCAAATGTACTTACCCCAGCGAAGGTAGACTTCATTGGGCCTTCAATCACTATCTGTGATGCAGGTTTAAATGTACAATATGTACCAACAACTTCTATGTTATTAAGTCTTGATGTACCACCCTCGTCAACAATGGTGTAGTAACCATGATCTGCCCAAGGAAGTCCTGCAGGAGATGTACCACCAGTAGTGTTATATCCCCAGAAGTTAGCAACTTTCTTAACAACTAAGGTGTCATAAGACACACCAGCGAATGCCTGGTTGGCAGCAAAGGTAACAACACCAGCAACATAAAGGTCTTTAACCTTAACAACACCATTAACTTCTAATGAATCCTTGAAGTTAAATGCACCAACACCAGATTGACCAATACCAATCTGATCTACCTTAAGGAAGTTCCTATCTCTTTCCTGAGATACTACACCAAACCTTCTCCACTCACCTTCTGCAAATATATGTCCTAAGAATCCACCAGCACTAGGGTTACCAATGAATGATATGTCACCAGATCTCTTGGTTCCTACTGGAGTTGATATACCAACAGTAATGAACTTACCCTGTGGGGCATCTCCTCTAAGTGAGAAGTTAATAGTTTCAATACCATCATCAGATGTGTTTGTTATCTTCTCAGTGAAGTTAACTGGACCATAGAACTGTGATGTTCTATTATTGTTGTCTCCACCCTCAACTGTGAGTGATTCTCTGATTAATACTTCATCAAATACACCAGACTTTCTCTTAATAGTCTCTGCTTCTGCGTCATCACCAGTATATGTAAATACAGGTGCCTCAATGACTTCTTCCTCACCAGTAATAGAGGATAATCTCTTATATCCAGTGTAGAAGTCACCAGAATCATTCATACCAGTGTAAACAACAGTACCACCATCTAGTTCTTTCTTCTGAGCGGCAAGTGTTTCGGAGTCTGATAGAACTCTATCTTGTTTCTGTGGTAATGATGTTGAATAGTTACCAGAACCATATCCAAGATATTCAAATGTATGACCAGATGCACGAAGGATAGAAGGTCTACGCAATTCCATCGGTAGAACTTGTATCTTCTTAATGGTAGTACCAGTAATGGCAGAAGATGCCAATGTACCAAACTGACCACGAATAATATTGTTGATGTTGTCACTAGTAAATCTAACAACCTCACCATTAATCATACAATAATCACCACGCTGGAATCCATCAGTGGATGATAGAGTAATGGTAGTATCAGTAGATGTTAATGGAGAATTGATTGTAGTTGATATACCTGTATAGAAGTATGATCCTCTACCTGCAAGGTTATTCTCACCTGCACTCAATGACTTACCATTTGCTCTGATACCTGTACCAAATAGTCTGTTGGCAGTTGTATCATAATTGGTTGCAATACCAGAAGTGATAATACCAACGTTAAATACAATACTTCTTAGTGGTAGAGCATCCTCTACACCATCTACTACAAACTTCCTATCTTCAAATAGTTCGTTCTTTGTACCCCAGATAGTAAAGGCATTACCAGCAACAAGTGAATGATTGTTATCTGTTCTAAGTGTTGCAATACCTGTCTCACGAGTTACATCAATATAAGTAACACCTACACCAATGTTTGCAAGACTATAAGTTGGGTTCCTTCTATCATCTCTACCTATAAAGTATGGAGATAATGTTCTAGAAGTACCTATCTCAACAGATACGGACTTAGAACTTGGGATATCAACAATCTTAAATGTACCATTTAACTCATCAGTCTCAAATCCAGATAGTGTTAAACCATCTCCTCTATTTTGGAAGATTGAAGTAACTTCAACTACACCAGCAACTGCAGGTGCTCCTGCTGGGAAGGAGGAAACTGTCATGGTATTTCCTATACCATAACCACAACCACCATCAAGAAGTTTAACGTTAGTAATAGTACCTGCAGCAGAAACAGCAATTTCTGCAGAAGCATTCTTACCTAACAATCCAGCATTTTCAAGATCTGCTGCATATATTACAGTTCCAATACCTGATCCATTATTATATCCAGCACCTGCATTAGTAAGAGTTAATGCTTTAATTGGGTTGAATCCATGTTCTACATCAGTGTAGAGTGTAACTGTAGTATTACCCGTACCAGTAATAACTGCACCCGTTACAGCATAACCTACCTGTTGTCCCTGCATAAAGTATGACAGTGACTCACGAGTAATAGATTTCTTCTTATCGTTAGTTACAACTTCACCAACAACCTTAGCACTTGAGTGTGTAATCGCTGGTTGTGGGTCAGCATCATAGTTATCTCTATCCTGTTGTGGATATAGATGTCTTACATCCTGAGAGAACGATTTAAATGAAACTCCGAATCCAAGGTCTTTGTCCAGTGGAATTGACCCGCAAACCATCGTTAGGTTATATACACCATCTTGTCCAGATGTGCCTGGTACGTGTGGTCTATTCTCTTGTACCCTATAGACAGAGAAAGTATCATTTGCCTTAGATCTCTGTACTGTGGGTAAATCTTCAATTTGTTGTTGTGTAGTTCTTTGGTTAACTGTGTTCCAGAATACGCCAGGATCAGTACTTATACCACTAACAGTAAACTTCTTAGTTGACTGAACAGCATCGACTGGATGAACACCATTAAAACCAATATTGAACAATCCTGTACTATTATTAGCACTCTCAACATTTCTAATAGTTACTAAGTCACCTGTCTGAAGTCTATGTGCAAGTTCAGTAGTATATGTAAGAGTATTAGCAGCATATGTTGCGTTCTTAATAACCTTGACGTTCTTAAGTTGAGTAGGGTTACTCAAGTCAGCAGTCAAGTAAGAAGCACTCTGAATACCTACAGTCTTAGATTCCTGTAGAATATAACCAGGCTTAGGAGCACGAGCATTTGTATGTTCTTTCGGTATAACATACCTAACTCTATACAATCTATCAAGTAGTGATCTGTTATCTACTCGACGTTTGATGAATGTAGTACCAGTCTCTTCACCAATAACACCTACACCAATGGTATTAAGTGATGGGAATATACTGTTATATGTTGTACTTGGATGTCCTAGTATATACCAACCACCAATGACATTTGGTACACTATTAATAGTATAAGTACCATCATCAAACTGCATTGGATGGCCTGGATCGCCTGGTTCTTTATCTGAAACAGTAGATCTAATGAATAATTTACCACCACCATTAGATAATCCAGTAATAGGTCTACGTGCAGAAGCATCGTTAAACGTTGCGGCCAACTGTATTCTATCTGCAGCAAGAGTACCACCAGATATTGCATAGTAAACCTTATCGTTAACTATACCATTCGGTGTCTCACCAGTATTACTAAAGACTCTAACTTTCTCACCATTAACTAATTGATGATTAACCTTTAATTGGATAACGTTAGAAATAATGGCATTAACACCAGAATTTCTAATAACCTCATACTGTTTAGCATGAGATGTACCAATACCACTAGGAACCTGCATGAGAATCGGAGTCTCATAGGTTTCCTGTACTGCTTGACCTGAGAGGGTATTAACCAAACTCAGATACATTCTCTCACCTTTTCTAGCACCAACCTTGAAAGAGTCAACCTCTGCTGGAGGTAGAATCTCTGGACTATCATAACCATATAGATATAATCTATCCGTAACACCGATACCAATAGTCTTTCTAGTATCAAATGTCAACCAAGAAGCAGTAGAATCTTCCTTAATAATCTCTCTTGGTGGAATTACGTGAGTAATATATCCAGTGTCATCCCTATCAAATGATTCTGGTTTGAATCCAGATGACTCAAGAGCAGTCTGACCAAAGTTAGAGTTAGAGTTCGTAATTGAAGCGTCACCACCTCTCTCTGCATGGAAGTGACGAGCATATGCAATAGCGAACAC
>MDTE01112594.1_pt1 | contig 25842 bp, 14 predicted proteins | sample 811231 | NCBI WGS metagenome assembly MDTE01 (sample SAMN05326651, study PRJNA326480) | marine metagenome | isolation source: seawater | place: Indian Ocean: Red Sea | collected 2010
AGGCAGCCTCCTGGCCAGTTCCACCTCCTCGAAACTCACGATCTGGAACGTGGCCAAAGGCGGTCCCTTGAAGAAATTCGATTTCTCGGCCAAGAACCTAGCCTGGAGCCCCGACGGAAGTCGACTGGCCGGTGCCACGCAAACCAGCCTGGGCTCGATCAAGAACGCATCCATCAGCGTCGGCGGTGTGAACGGCAACTGGAAGAAATTTCCGTCCCACGAAGGTGGGGTCCACAGCCTGGCCTGGAGCCCCGACGGCAAACAGTTGGCCAGCGGAGGCAGTGACCGCGGCCGCGGCTTGTTCCAGGACGTTCCCACGGTGAAGATCTGGAACTTGCCGGCCAACTGACACGCTCCTGCGTCATTCCGACACACCCGTCAGTCAATCGAACCTCACCACCGGCAGACGGCGACGGGGTTGCCGCACGCATGTGGCAGATCTCGGTACACGGTCCCCCAAACCGATACAATGACGAGACCCGTTCGTCATCCCACGAGTTGGACAGCTCAAGTGGAAGACTCCACAGACGCCATCGGAGCCCCCCCTCCGACCGAAGCCGCATTGCTGGCGGCAATCGACGTCATCGAGCAGGTCGCCCTGGATCGAGGACTGCTTGCACAGGTCAACGAAGAGGACCGGAAACGGATCATCCAGGCTTCCGAACGGATTGCGAGGCCGGATCGCAAGTCTCGGAAACGGCTTCTCCGAGCCTTCAAGCACCGTGAACAGAAAGATCTTGCCGAACAGAAAGCTGCCGACGAACTGAAACTGGCCCGCACCGGGATCCGCACGGCACCCAGTTCACGGCACTTCAAACAACCCTGTCCACCCGAGCCGTTCGACACAGAACTTCCTCCCGCTGCCGAGTGGAATCGCGAGAACTTCATCGATCGGCTCGATGTGGCACGCAGCTGTTACATCTGCAAGCGGGACTTCGACTGGGTCCATTTCTTCTACGACGCCCTGTGTCCGGATTGCGCCGAGTTCAACTGGGAGCGGCGAGAACAAACCGTTGACCTGTCGGGGCGTTACGCCGTGCTGACCGGTGGCCGGGTCAAGATCGGCTACCACGCCGCCCTGAAACTGCTCCGGGCCGGCTGTCACGTCATCGTCACCACCCGGTTCCCCCGCGATGCAGCCACCCGGTTCACCTCCGAAGAGGACTCCTCCGACTGGAGCACCCGGCTCCAGGTTCACGGGCTCGATCTCCGACACACACCCAGCGTCGAGGGTTTTGCCGACCACCTCCGCGGCACGCTGCCGCGGCTGGACTTCCTGATCAACAACGCCTGCCAGACCGTCCGACGTCCCCCGGGGTTTTACGCGCACCTGATGGACGAAGAACGAAAGCTCGCCGGCGAATTGCCGGCCGCGGCTCGCCCGCTGCTCGAATCCTACGAGACGCTGCGGGCCCGGCCCCCTTCGGCTGAACACACCGAGATCTCGCTACCCGACCAGGTCGGCAGCAGCCTGGCCGGCATCCAGCGGGCGGCCGAACTCTCACAGGTCCCACTGGCTCCCGGAGACCATGAGACCGGCGAGGAACTCTTTCCGACCGGACAACTCGACCACGACCTCCAGCAGGTCGACCTGCGGTCGATCAACAGTTGGCGATTGCGACTCGCCGACATTTCCACCGTGGAACTTCTCGAGGTCCAACTCGTCAACGCAGTCGCCCCGTTCATCCTGAACGCCCGACTGAAACCGCTCATGCAACAGGTGTCGACCCGCGACACACACATCGTCAACGTGTCGGCCATGGAGGGTGTGTTCTACCGGGCCTACAAGACAGACAAGCACCCTCACACCAACATGGCCAAGGCCGCACTGAACATGCTGACGCGGACATCGGCGCAGGATTACGCCCGGGACGGCATCCACATGAACAGTGTCGACACCGGCTGGATCACCGATGAAGACCCCGCCGAAATCGCTCAACGAAAGACCGAGGAACTCGGTTTTCACCCCCCGCTCGACCAGATCGACGCCGCGGCCCGAATTTGTGACCCTATCATTTCCGGTTTCCTGACCGGCGAGCACCAGTGGGGCCAGTTCCTCAAGGACTACCAGGTTGCCAACTGGTAACTGTTCATCTCACTTGCCTGGGGCCTGTTGGGACGACATCGACGAGATGATCGCGAACCCCAAGTCGGTCATGCCCGAGGGCCTGCTCGACAAGTTGAGCGACGCCGAGTTTCGACACCTGTTTGCGTTTCTGCGGATTACCCAGCCGCTGCCGTAGACTGCAGAGGTCGCGGCCGGGGTCAACATCCACAGGGGCCACGAGGACGTCGTCACTAAGACGCCATGTCCTCGCGCTCCGCGTCGGTGTAGGCATTGGAGACCGTCTCGTCACGCCGTCGCTGGCCACGCATCCGGCTGAGCTTCGACGACGTGTGGTGATAGGCGTTGTAGACCTTGTTGATGTTCACGTTGGCCGTCCCGGCCGCCCCCATCCCGATCCCGCCGGCCTCGGCGAACGCGTCCTGGTTGGCACCCAGGAAAGTGAAGTGCCAGTCGTCCTCGCCCTGGCGCTTCTCGATCAATTCCCGGACCTGGCTCCTGGTGAATTCGACACTCGAGTTCTCATGACCGTCAGTCATCACCACGAAGACGACAAGGCCGGGTCGCTCGGCTTCGTCGGTCTTCTCGATCCGCTCGCTCGTTTCGTGAATTGCTCGACCGACCGCATCCAGCAGAGCCGTGGCCCCGCGGGGATGCAGTGAGTAGGACGAGACTTCCTCGATAGGAGTGCCGCGTTCAACAAAGTCGTACTCGGTGTCGAACTGCACCAGCGTCACAACCGCGTCCCCTTCCTCGGCCGACTGCTCGTTGATGAACGCGTTGATGCCTCCCTCGGCATCCGACCGCATCGCGTTCATCGACCCGCTCCGGTCCACCACCAGCGTGATATCCGTCAAGTTCTTCTTCATCGCATCACTCCCTGTTCGGATGACAAATGTTTGTGTCTCAACAACACTTAGAATAGTGTCTACAAGACACCCTGTCAATCCTTTCAGGTTGATCTCGAAAACTGCGGGGATTCTCACGCGGGCGACTGGTGCGAGATCTGTGACCGCCACAGCAGTCAGAGCTGCATCTCGAACGGCCTCGCGTGGAATGCTCCATGGACCCAGAACAGCTCACACAAATATTTCTCCTGAGACAGATCAAATGGCACAGGACATGCCCTTTAGCGACGCATCTCCAGCCCCGGGAGAGGCCACCTCACCGACATCCCCTCCAACCTGGTTCCGCGTCGTCGCCATGTTGGCGATCGCCTGGAACATTCTCGGCTGCCTGAGATTTGCTGCGGACGTGTTTGCCAAGGAAGAATCCCTCAAGACCATGAGCGAGAAAGCGCAGCAGTGGCTCCGGTCGATCCCCGGCTGGGTCTACGTGCTCTACTTCATCGCCGTTGCCGACGGATTGCTCGGCAGCATCGGCCTGCTGATTCGCAAGTCCTGGGCCATGCCGCTGCTAGACACCAGTCCCGGGAAGCCGGACCGATCAACGGAACACGGACTTCGAGAGGTCGAGTCGGAAGATGGTGCCCTCGTAACCGATCACGAGCAGTTCCCCGTTCTCGTCGATCCCAAAGGAACACGGCTTCTCGGGACAGGTACCGATCTGTCGAACCTTGACCAATTGCCGGTCCTTCTGGGTCATTGCCCAGATCCGCTTGGACTCGAAGTCCGCAAAGATGAACGCCCCGTAATACGAAGAGTCCTTCTTGCCCCGGTAGACGTAACCGGCAGTGACCGACACGCCATCCTTCCGGCGATAGGACAGGACCGGCGGAACGTAGTTCTCTCCCTTTCGGCGATAACGGTCCGAGAACTCGGCGAACCCCTCGAAGACGTTCCACCCATGGTTTTCGCCGTTGCGGATGATCCTCACGTTCTCAAACAGGTTCTGACCGATGTCTCCGACCCACAGGTCCCTGGTGAGCGGATCCCAGCTGAATCGCCACGGCATTCTCAGCCCGTACGCATAGATCTCCTCGCGGGCCTTCTGCAGGTGAGCCGCCTTCAGTTTCCTGGCGTTTTTGGCTGTCCGCGCAAACGGGTTGTCAGGCGGAATGGCATACGGTCGTTTGCCGTCAGTGTGATCCACATCGATTCTCAACAGGGAACCTGTGAGCACCTCGAGGTTCTGCCCATTGCCATCGGGGTCTTCCTGGGGACCTGCGTCCCCGGCCCCGATATACAGGTAGCCATCAGGACCAAAGGCGAGGCTGCCCCCCCAGTGCAGGTCAGTCGCCTGCGGGATCTGCAGGAGTCTCCTGGACGCACCTCCCGCGTCCTTCTGAAAGTCGTCCGTCGCTTTCCGTTCAGCGATGATCGGCGAGAAGGGGCTTCCCTGGTTTCTGACGTGGTAATTCACATAGTACTTGCGGTTCTTGCGGTATTCGGGGTGAAACGCGAGGCACAACACGCCCTCAAACTGCCCTGTCGAGGCCTCATTGCTCAGATCCACCCAGAGCATCTTCTTGTCGTTCTCGAATCCGCCCTTCCCCTTGATCAATCGGTAGATCCGCCGGGTCTTTTGTTCGACGACAAAGTACTCACCGGCGGCCACCGGGTTGGCAATGACGCAAACCGGGTGATCAAACCTCAACGATTCGTCGTGCAGCCTGGCAAGCTTCACCGGCTTCTTGATCATCGGCATGATATTCGGCATGCCCTTCCAGCGTGCCCGGCCGACGGTCTGCTTGAGCGAACCGAGATACGCGACCAGGTCTCCGAACTGCTCCGCAGTGACTTGCTTGAAGATGTCGGCTGGCATCAGCGAGGTCTTGTTCGGCTTCTCCAGCTCGATTTCGCCAGTCGGCACACGCACGAGCTTCCCTTCGACATCCAGCAGCCGCAGTTCAGTCTTGGATCGTCGCTGCACCACCCCATTGATCGTCTTGCCAGCGGTGGTCACAACGGTCGTCGTGGCGTGATCGGGGTGAATGCGGGCGCTCGGTTCGAGCACCGAACGGATGAGTTGATCTCGGGTGAACTTGTCGCCAATCGTGCCGAGCTTGGGCCCTGCCTTTTTCTCGGTTCCCGCCAGCACGTGGCACCTGGTGCACGCCGCTTTCTTGCTCTTGAAGACCGCCTCGCCTTTGCGGGAGTCTCCTCCCTTGTTGGCGGCGTCGCGATACCGGGCACGCTGTGTGGCGGCGGCCTTATCCTGGGCACTCCCGGTCATGGCCAGCGCCAGCAGGCCGAGCATGGCCAGGCCGACCACACCGTTTTTGACGAAACTCATGCGGTTCCACCTCTTTGTCCAGGAGCAGCGTCCCGTGTCACATACGAGCCCGCCCGCAGCGGACGTCCCCCGGGATTTGACAGTCGCCGGAGGTTACTGTCAACTACCCGCCGACTTGGCCGACCTCGACCGGAGCCCACCGATGCTCTCTCCCGCCCCTCTCGCTTCGCGCTCCTACCGAGGCGTATTCCTGTCAACATGCCTCCTGATCAGTGGCCTCTCCGTGACAGCTGCCGCGGCCGAAACCGAATTGACCGTGACCGAGCCAACGGGAGTGCGGCGAGACGGTTGGCCGGTCACCTCGGGAATCCCGATCCCGCAAGGACGGATGACAGACGCCGCGAGGGCCACGTTGCACCAGGCCAATGGGCAAGTGGTCCCCCTGCAGACCGAGGCCTTGTCTCGCTGGCCGGACGGCAGCATCAAGTGGCTGCTCCTCGACTTCCAGGTCGACCTGCCACCGCATGCCTCGAAGCAATTCACGCTCACCTATGGCCCCGATGTGCAGCCGAGCAAGATCCCAGGTCCTCCACTGGTGATTACGCTCGGATCGCCGAAGCACCCGATCGTCCCGGTCGTGCAAACGGGCCCGCTCAAGATGATCCTCTCGACAGATCGTTTCCGGCTGCTGGACAACCTGTCTCTCGACCAGAACGGAGACGGAGAATTCTCGCCCGACGAGCGTCTCACCGACGACCGCACCACCGGTCTCGTGCTCAAGGGACCGGGCGGCAAACCGTTTCGGGCCGACCTGCGACTGGCCACGTGGGAAGTGGAACAGCACGGGCCGCTCCGAGCTTGCATCCGCATCGAGGGCCGGCACGGACTGGCCGACAGCGACCGCACCCTCTTCCGCTATTTGGTCCGATTGCACCTCTTCCGTGGCCGCCCATTTGTCCGTATCGAGCACACGTTCATCAACGACGACCCGGCATCCTTGATGTCTCGATTTCACGCCATCGATTTACACTGCTCGACCGTCGGCGCCGGCCCTCAGGTGTACCTCGATGGCACACCGGGTGGCCCGGGCCGCGTCGACCAGGTGGATGACCTGCATCACCTCGTTCGTGGACAGAAGACAAAAGGGCACGCCAGGGGCTGGGTGGCTACCAGCGGTTCCGCTGGTGGAATCGCCCTGGGTGTGAGGGAATCCTGGCAGAACTGGCCGAAAAGCTACACGGCGAATCCCGGTGTCCTCTCCGTGGGCATTTGCCCGGACTTCCCACGAGGTCGCTATGACGGACGGCCGCTCAAGGAAGAGGTCAAGCACTTTTACTATCTCCGTGACGGAGTCTACACGCTGAAGATCGGAGCGGCGCGAACTCACACGCTCTGGGCCTTTCCGTGGGTTCGAGAACCAGGTGTGCAGCCGGCCGAGATGGCCAGGCGGCTTGACGACTTCTTCCGTGCCACCGAGAAACCGTTACTGGCCCAGTTGTCCCCGTCGGATGTCGTCGCATCCGGGGTGCTCGGCGACGCCCCACCTGCAGCTCCCGGGCGGTACTTCGGCTACGACGCCTTCCTCGACACGATGTTCGACCTCCATCTCAAGGCACAGGTCACCAATCGCGAAAATGGCCTGCTCAATTTCGGGGACTGGTACCACGAGGCGAAATTTGGCGGCGGGTGGGGCAACCTGGAATACGACACGGCGCACTGCTTCTTTGTGCAGTATCTCCGTACGGGCGACCGTCGCTATTTTGACCGCGCCCGCCAGGGGTCCGATCACGTCATGGATGTCGATATCCTGCACGCCGTCAACCGTCACATCCGTGGCCTCGACCACCACGGACTGCCGCAGCCCGGTCACATCTGGACACACAGCGTCGGCCACACCGGTGGGTACTACAAGAAAGCCCCGCTCGAGGCTGCCACGTGGTACCAGGAGGGCATGCTGCAGAACCTCGGCCACGTCTGGCTGGGCGGCCTCTTCGACTCCTACCTGCTGACGGGCAATCGCCGTGCCCTGGACGTGGCTAGGCAGAGTGCCAACCGCGTCGCCAGCGAGGGAGGGAGATATTCCAACCACATCCGCGAGATCGGTTGGCCTCTGAATCTGCTGATGACGGCCTACGAGTCGACCGGCGACCGTCGGTATCTGCAGGCAGCCACGCGGACGTGGCACACGTTGCGAGAGCACCTCAACCCGAAGCGAGGCTGGGTCATCATGCTGGCCTACGGTCACTGCATCATGAAGTCCGAGTCAAAGCGCTGCCGCGGTCAGAACTCTTACCTCCTGGCCCTCACGCTGAGCGCCCTGGCGAGGTATCACCGGGCAACCGGAGACCCCGAGGTCCTGGCGGGACTCAGCGCGGGAATCGACCAGATGATCCGGGAGTGCTGGGACCCACGGTCCAAGGCTTTCTGGGGCACATCCTGCACGCACTACCGCGATGGGAAACAAGCCAAGACGTATTCCACAATCCTGTTGGCAGCCGAGGCGTTTGCTCACGAGATCCGTCACACCGGCAATGCCCGACACCGGGAGATCTACCGGAAAGCGTTCCGGGCAGCGATCGAAGCGGGGCAACGGGACCTCGACACCGGCGACCCCAACATCCAGGCCGGCTACCAGAGCCGGTCATTCCACTTCGCCCCGTTTGGGCTCCGTGCGTTGGAAGACCGGCGCTGAGAGCCGGAAGCCCCGTGGCGCTAGCGAGAGTCCCACGGATTCTTCAGCGGCGACATCCCCAGCCACCCAACGAATCGGACCAGTGTCCTCCGGAACCAGCCCGCCTTGCTGATGCGGACTTCCATCCCCAGGGCACCAGGGCCGCGTTCGGGTGCCAGGACCATGGCGTTGGAGTTGAGCCCCGACTGGCGAACAAATTCTCGAACCTCATCGGTGGTGTACTTTTCGTCCATCCGCGCGTCTTCGATCCCCAGTTCTGATCGCCGCCGATTGAACTCCGCAATGGCCTCGGGAGCCGGATCTCGGCGGGGCTCGTGAATGATGGCGACGCCACCAGGCTTCAACAATCGGAAGATCTCGCGAAACGCCTGTGGCGGATCGGCCCAGTGATGAATGGTCGACCGGCTGACAATCAGGTCCGCGAATTCATCGGACTGCGGCATCGCGTGCACATCGCTCTGCTCGACCGCAATCCTTTCAGTCAGGCCCGCCTTGGCAACGGTTTCACGAGCCTGCTTGACCATGTCCTCGAAGAAATCCGTCCCGATCAGCTGGATGTCTTCAAACTCGGACCGCGCGGCGATCTTCAGCAGCAGCCGGGCAGTGCCGGTGCCGACGTCGAGCAGGACACGTTGGCCACGGCCCATCATCCGGTATTCTTGCAACAGCCTCTTCATCAGCCCGTCGTCGTACGTCGCGACCGCATCGGTCGTGTATCGATCGTAGTCGGACGCCGAGTAGTGCACCGGCATGTTGTCGCGGGCCATGTCTCCCTTTCCATCGAGGACAGGGAGCGAGATTAATGGCGAACGCGGCGAAACACAATTGCCCAGCGTCACAATGCCCACGTGAACCGTCGACATACTCCCGGCTTGAGTGCCGCCGAGATACACTGGTCGCAGCCATCTCGCTCGGCTCGTCACCGCAACACACGCGCCTGGTGGCTCAATCCCAAGCCCGGCAGCCGCCCGGCCACATCACCAGGATCGACCCGCCATGCACTCTTCTCGACGCCGTTTCACTCCCCTGGCCGCCTGCACCCTGATGATTGCCGCGGTCACGCATGTGTCGGCTGCACCGCCGTCGCCACGGATCGGATTCCCTCGCCCGCCTCGCAAGGTGATCGCCTATGGCTGGGAACTGGGATTCCTGGAGATCGAAGCCATCTCGCGACGGGCTGCTGTCATGCAGCGGCAGCCCTTCGACGGCATCATGTTTTCGCTCGTCCACAAGGGTGTCGGCCGAGACGAGGCCTTCATCCACTCCACGAGGCTCAGCGACGAGCAATTTTCTGCCCACCGGAAGATCCTCTCCGGAATCCGCTGGACCACATTCACTGACAATTTCCTGGTGATCAAGGCCGGTGAAAGATACCTCGACGACGGTGAGCCGCCACGCATGGACTGGTTCGACGACGCACAGTGGAACGCCATCTGTCACAACGTCGGTGTATTGACCCGGGTGGCCAAATCAGCCGGCTGCATCGGGTTGGCGTTCGACCCCGAGCCCTACCATTCCTCGACCTGGAATTACCAGACCGTCGGCAGCCGCAAGGCCCAACCCCGACACGCCACTCACAGTTTTGCCCAGTACCGCCAGATCGTCAGGCAACGCGGTGCCCAGTACATGCGAGCGATCCAGGAGAACATCCCCGACGTCCGCATCTTCAACCTCTACCAGGCCGTCCGGCTGCCACCCAGCGAACTGGCCGAGTCGATCTACTCGCTCTATCCCGCGTTTATCAACGGCATGCTCGACGCCGCTTTGCCAGGTGTGCGCCTCATCGATGGCAACGAATACGGATTCAGTCTCCTGACGAAAGCCGACTTCACCAATGCCTACGTCAACGTCAAGGAACGGAAGCAAGTCCTGATCGATCCCCGCAATCGTGAAAAGTACCGACGCCAGGTCGAGGTCTCGGTCCCCATCTACCTCGACGACATTGTCTCCACGCACCGACATCGCCGGTGGATTGGCACCTATCTCTCGGCCGACGACAGGCGGCAGTTGCTGGAGCACAAGCTCTACCACGCCCTGGATTCAGTCGACCGGTACGTCTGGGTTTACTCGGAACGATGCTCCTGGTTTGGTTCTCCACCCCGCGTGCCGCGTTATGCCGCGGAGAGCATCCGGCGCGCCCGCAAGTCAGCCGAGAGCCTGAGACTGCAAAAGCGGCCCACTCATGACGCACTCATCGACCGGGTGAGACAGGGCATGGCCCGTCGCACGCGCGAACTCGACGGGCTGACTCGCAGCGAACACTCGCGTCCTCGACTCAAGTTGCCCACCGCCAAAGTGCCGGCCATCAACCCGTCAATCGCCGTGCCAGCCCTGGACGGAGAACTCTCTGACGAGGCCTGGAAGCACGCGGCAGTACTCGAGGACTTTCGCCCCCTGCTCTATCTCGTACGCGACCGATCACTTGTCGAGACCCGTTGCCTCGTGACCTGGACCCCAGGGCACCTCTACCTGGCTGCCGTCTGCCAGGAGCCTCGCCTGGCGGACGTCCAGAAAGCATCTCCTTCAGAACAGCACCGCAACCGCATCACACTGATCCTCGGCCAATCACCCGACAGGAAGCGATTCACGCGCATCGACCTGCCCTGGAGATCATCCCCCAGGCGGATGACTCGCACTCCGGGCAAGCCGTGGACCGCAGAAGCGATCGAACAGGGATCCATCAGGGTCGCATTTGGAGGTGGCAAGCAGCAGTGGAGCCTCGAAGCCCGCATCGCCTGGACGGCGCTGGGTGGTCCACCCAAGGTCGGAACAAACCGAGCAGCCTCCGTCTCGCGGATCCGCAGCCCGTTCATTGAACATGACTCGTGGGGTCCCCAGATCGACCCCAACCTCATCGACGATCAGTTGCTGGGGACATGGACGTTGACTGGCGACTGAGTGGCCCTCGGTAGTCGCGAGGCAAGAGCACCAGGGCGTTGATCACAAGCAGCAGCACGATCAGACCGGCGACGATCGACAGCCCGCTGATGGCCCCTCCCAGTGACAGCACGTCACGATCCCTCAACAACCCGATCACGGACGACGTGAACGCAGCCGGGACGGCGATCACGTTGAGCAATCCGATCGCCGTTGACCGGGCCGCGGGATCCACCACGTCAAATGTGGTGGTCCAGAGATTGGCGACGTAGAACCCGTAGGCCAGCCCGGTGACCAGCATGGTGGCCGCCAGCACCGTCGTCGACTCGGTCCATCCCAGCACAAACAACGCGGGCATCCAGGCCAGCATCCCCAGGACCTGGACCGCGACGCGGCCGCGGATCGAATGCCGGGACAGGCGATCGGCCAGCAGACCGCCGAGCAACAGGCCGACGAACGCCGCGGGCCGTGAGTAGATCGTGGCAAAGAAGCCCGCATCTCCATTCGACATCCCGAACTGCTCGACGTAGTAACGAGACAACCAGTAGTTTTGCGCGTTGTCCACGATGCAGAATGCCCCGAATGTCACTCCGAACAGCACAAACGAGCGGGCCGACAGCACCGACTTGAGAGTTTCGGCCAACGGAGCACCCGACGTCCCCAGTCCGCGGCCCGAGTCACGTTCGGTCCGAACCGGCTCGGGCATCACCAGTGCGATCACGCTCGCACCAACAACGCCCAGCATGCCAAAGAACAGCACACTCAATCGCCAACCGGACACCAGGCCATCTCCGGGAAACCATGACGGCGATTTCCAGCCCGGCACATCGGCGAGTTGTCCGCCGAACGTCCCAACTAACACGACCCCCAGGTTGAGAGACAGGTTGTAGAACCCCACCGCCGTGGATCGATTCCGGGGCGTGAAGCAGTCGGCCATCACTCCAGCAATGGCCGGCACACTGGCTGACTGGGCCAAGCCCAGCACGACTCTCAGCACAAAGAGCTGGTGAAACGAATCGGCGAAGCCCATCGCCAGCAGGCAGATCGCACTGGCCATCAGGCTCAACGCCAGGACACGGCGACGTTGAAACCGATCGCTCAGGTACGCCACGAAGATCTGGGACAGTGCGTAGGGAATCAAAAATGCGGTATCGAGCACACCAGCCTGTGCGCCCGTCAGCCCCAGTTCCTCGGATAGCGGCAACTGGATGTACCCGATCAGCTGGCGATGCTGGATCAGGATCAGGTAGGCCGTTGCCACCAACAACAGCAGCCACCACCGGTTCGGCGGCCCGAATTCTCGCAGTCGTTCTTCCGGCGTTTGTTGCATCCTAGACGATGCAGTACCAGACTCTGTGGTGACATGCAAACTCGCCGCCGTTGGCGACCGCCACGCCCGACCTTGTTCGAGACCCTGACCGATGCTGTCTGACGTCCACGCGCTGAGCTATGCCATCGTGTTGTGCGATGACATGGACTTGATGAAGTCATTTTACAGGGAACTTCTGCCATTCCCGGTTGTCACCGAAACTGACACCAGCCTGGCCTTCGATGCCGGCGGCACAATGCTGGGCCTGAGGCTCCGGGAGCGAGATTACGACGGCCGCGGCGGCGGGCCGGAATCTCCGGGAGTTCAACTGGCGTTCCTGGTGGAACCCGACCAGGTGGCCGCATGCCACGAGACGCTGGTCGCCCGGGGGATTCCCATCCTGGAACCACCCACCGATCAGCCTCGCGGCCACCGCACGGTCTACTTCGCCGACCCGGAAGGCAACGTCCTCGAGGTCTATGCCGAAATCTCTCCGGCACATCCAACGACCGCGGAGTCGCCCGATGGCTGACCGTCCACGCATCGCCGCTATCGTGACCGAGTACTTCGAGGGCTCGCACGCAGACGTCATCGTCACGAAGTTTCTCAAGGGATTCCCGACCGACGACGGGTTCCAGGCACCTCGCACCGAGATCGTCTCGCTCTACATCGACCAGCTCACCGAGCAAGACATCGGCTGCGGATTGGCCGAGCAACACGGCGTGCCGATCTACCCGACGATCGTCGGCGCACTGACACGTGGTGGTGATTCGCTGGACGTCGACGGCGTTCTCCTTATAGGCGAACACGGCGACTATGCCTGGAATGAGAAAGAGCAGCAGCTCTTTCCCCGGAAGTACTTCCTGGAACAAATCACGGGCGTCATGGCGACAAGCGGTCGATCCGTCCCCGTCTTCAATGACAAGCACCTCAGCTACAACTGGCACGATGCCACCTGGATGGTCGAGCGGATGCGGCAGCTAGACGCTCCGTTGATGGCCGGCTCATCGCTGCCGGTCTGCTGGCGGAGCCCATGGGCCGAACACGCCGAGGGCGACCGGATCGAGGAATCGCTCGCCATCGGATTCTCGGGGCTTGAGATCTACGGATTCCACACTCTTGAGGTCCTTCAGTGCATGGTCGAACGACGTTCGGGCGGCGAAACCGGCGTGACGGCCGTCACCTGCCTCGAGGGAGACGCGGTCTGGCGGGCTGCCGAGGAGGGGCTCTGGTCCAGGGACCTGGCCCTGGCAGCCTGTGCACAGATTGCCAACAAGCCGGACGGTGAGATCGAGGATCACTGTTCGAACCCGGCCATCGCGTTGATCGAGTATCGTGACGGCCTGCGAGGAGCGACGCTCATGCTCGACGGCTATGTCGAGGACCTCGCATACGCCGCAAGGCTCGAAAGCGGACAGGTTGTGGCAACAGAGTTTTTCGCCCAGGGGCATGGTGGCGAGGACGACACGGGGCCACACGCCCACTTCGCCTATCTGTCACTCAATGTCGAAGAGATGTTCGTGTCCGGCAAGTCGACCGTACCGGTCGAACGGACCTGGCTCACAACGGGTGTCCTCGAGGCCATGCTCGATTCTCGCCACGAGGGACACCGCCGACTTGAGACCCCTTGGCTCGATGTCGCCTACCCGATCCCCACCCCAGCCCCCTGGCGCCCGACCACGCCGCGTCCCACCGGTGCGTGTCTGGCCCCCTGGCCCCCCAGGTAACCACGCCGGTCACTCGCCGCCGCTCTCACGCAACCGCGTTGTTCGCAACGCAGACAGTCGCTCGGACAAAGTGACTTCGCGGGCGACCCGTCGAAACTGTGACCAGTTTCGCAACGCAACCCCTTAGAACCCGTACAACCGTCAAAGTTTTTCACGTCAACATGTCGAAACAAGAGACGGGGCGGAATCACGGCAAATAGCCGCGGCCTTCAGCCCAGTCCCGCGTTAAACGCCGGCAAAAAAGATGTCCACGATTGAGAAGGATAAGTGGAAACGACTGTAGGTGGCTGGTTTGCCGCACAGTTGTTGCTTGGTGGCTCCAATGCGAGAGGCGTGCCTCCTACCACGCTACACGTGCGAACGGACCTTGGCGTCAGGCAGTCGACTCATGCTCACTGCAGATCCGGATCGCTGTCTCACTCGCGCTCGCATCGCCGCAGCGTTCATCCTCGCTACCATCACAATCACCCTGCCCGGTTGCTCCCGGTCACAGTATCGCCTCCAGGCCGACCGGGACGCCTATTCCATCATTGCCGAGCGAAACGAGGACCCTCGGTGGCAGGCCGAGCACGTCAGCATCGACCCGGACGAGCGAAGTCGGTTCTTCGATCCTCATGATCCCGACAAGATGCCGATGCCGATTGACGACCCCGCTTCGCAGCAGTACATGCGAGAGGTCAACGGGATGTCCGGCTGGGAGCACTGGGGCGACCACGGCGAACAGACGCATCTCGAGAGTCCCGACTGGGAATCGCGGCTCGGCGAGTACATGAAGCTGACCGATTCGGGCGCCTTGCTGCTGGACGTCGATTCGGCCGTCCGACTGGCCTACGTCCATTCCCCGGAACACCAGAGCCAACTGGAGACGCTCTACCTGTCGGCTCTGGACGTCAATGCCGAGCGATTCCATCTCGACACGCAGCTCTATGGCGGCTTCAACACCGATTTCGCTCATCGCGGCACGCTGTTCCCATCCAGCCTGGGCTACGATGCGAGTACTGGTCAGTATTTTGTCACACGGCCCTCGCATGGGGCTGAGAGCAACCGCCTCAGCATCGCCAGCAACGCGGGCAACCCCTCGCTGCAGGTCCGCCGCAGCCTGGCCACAGCTGGACAGATCCTCGCGGGCTTTGCCAACTCGTTCGTCTTCGAATTCTCGGGAGGTGATGCCAACCTGTCATCGTCCCTGGCCAATTTTGCTGTCATCCAGCCTCTCCTCCGAGGCGCCGGGCGAGACATCGCGCTCGAGCAACTGACTCGTGATGAACGGACGCTGTTGGCCAATCTGCGAGCCTATGCCCAGTTCCGCCAGGGCTTCTATACCCGTGTGGCCATCGGCGAATCGGCAGTCAACGGACCACAGCGAGGTGGACACAGCACATCGGTGCAGGTCGCCTCGGGGCAAATCTGGGCCGGTGGCTATCTCGGGCTCCTGCAAGACCTGCAGGAGATCCGCAATTCCGAGGACAATCTCGACCTGCAGCTCCGTACCCTGCGTCACCTCGAGGCGCTCCTCGAGAGCGGACTGATCGATCTCGTCCAGGTCGACCAATTTCGGCAAAACGTCGAAAACGAACGGTCAGCCCTGTTGCAATTGCGCAACAGCTTCCAGTTCCAGACCGACCAGTACAAGACGATGACCCTGGGCCTGCCACCCGATCTCGATGTCACCTTTGACGACAGCCTGATTCAGCAGTTTCAATTCGTCGATCGCGAATCCACCAGCATCCAGGACGCGATCTACACGCTCCAGGATCGCACCGGCACACTGCCTGCCGAGCCAAAGCCCGATGATCTGCGTGCACTGCTCGGTGAGGGAGCCAAGCTCCTCGCACAAATCCGCAAGCAGATAGACCTGGCGCAATCGGATCTCGACGCGCTGACCAAAGTCGTGCCGACCCGCGAGTCTCGCATGACTGCGGCCGAAAGGGCCGCCTTTGCCGAGGACCGCGCGCAGCTGGTTCAGACACTCGCCGAGATCGAAAAGCGATACACGGCAATTGAGAAGGACATCATCAAGATCCAAAAGGGGCTCGGTGACAACGCCACCAGGGAGACCGTGAGGCGATTTGTGATCTGGCTCGGAGACATCTTGAGACTCACGCTACGTAACGTCCTTGTTCAGGCCCGGGCTCGGCTCGAATCGGTGCTCGTTGAGCCGGTGACGCTTGGGGCGTCCGAGGCCTTCGACGTGGCTCTCCACAATCGACTCGACTTCATGAACGCACGCGCCGCATTAGTCGACAACTGGAGAACCGTGCAGGTGCGAGCCGACGCCCTCCAGGCTGTCCTCAACGTGACCTCCAGCGGCGACATCAAGACTGCCGGCAACAACCCCGCACACTTCCGGGCTCCCACCGGCAGCCTGCGCCTCGGCGTCGAGTTTGATGCCCCGTTGACACGGCTCCTGGAACGCAACGCCTATCGCGAAGCGATGGTCACTTACCAGAGAAGCCGTCGCGGGTTGATCCGTTCACGCGACACCCTCCACCAGGGCCTCCGTGAACTGTTGCGCCAGATCAGAAGGCAGGAGATCGATCTGGAGATTCAGCGGCGTGCCGTCGCCATCTCGATCCGCCGTGTCGACATGACCCGGACGCAGCTGTATGCCCCGGTCGAACCCCCACAGCCAGGCCAGCAGGCTCGGCAGTTTGGCCCAACTTCAGCCCAGAACCTCATTCTCTCACTCGGCTCGTTCCGCGGCAGTCAGAACCGGTTCATGCGTGCCTGGCTGAGCCATTACTCGGCTCGCATGCGACTGGCCCGAGAACTCGGCATCATGAAACTGGATCCCGACGGTCTCTGGATCGAGGCCGGAAGTGATGGTGGAAATCGCAACGATAGCAGTGACCAACCGTCTGGCTGGTCATCGACTGTCACACGAACCGTCACTTCGGATTCCGGAGGATTGGTCCCCGCGTGGGCCCCGGACAATACGGCCATGACGCCCTCGTTTAAGAAACGTTGATTCCGAGACTGTGAATCGCCAAACTGCAGGAGTCATCGGGAGCGATGATGGCGCCCAACACCCGGAGAGGATAGGGCGCCGTTGGACTTTGAGCACCAAAGGCCTATGCAGGTGGCCTCTTCGCACCGCCTGTCAACCGGCGTCACCCCGAGAGAGAACTCGACGTGGCGATTGACTCAGTGAGACCAGCTCGAACGGACGCAGTGGTGCATCGCCCGATTTCGGGGCCGCCACGCCGCCATCGACGTGCCACCTGGGTCCTGTTGATCGTCGGATTGCTGATCGTGACCGGATCGGCGGTCGGCATCCAGTGGACCCTGTTTGGCGACACGAAGACCACACGAGGGCTCACCCACACGGTCCGTCGCGGCTCATTGAAGGTGACGATCACTGAACAGGGTACGCTCGAGAGCAGCAACAACACCGAGATCAAGTGCAAGGTCCGTGGCTTCAACACCGTGACCTGGGTGATTCCCAGCGGAACGGTGGTCGAACCGGGCGACTTGCTCGTCCAACTCGACACCAAGGCCGGCGAGGAGGCGTTGTCGACGGCTAAGACGAACGTCCACGAGGCCACGGCGACCCTGGCTCGTTCAACGGCCAAGGTCGCCCGCGCCAGTATCTCGATTCCCGCCTACGAACAGGGTGAGTTCCAGAACCTCCTGCTGGGGATGAAGCAGGAGGTCGCCGAGGCCAAGATCAGTCTCGAAACCGCACTGAAGCTGTACCAGCACACGCAGTCGCTCTTCAAACGGGGATTTGCCACCGAGCTCGAGGTTGAAGGGTACGGGTATTCGGTCACCCAGGCTGAACTCGAACTCGAAGTGAAAGAGACCAACCTCGACGTGCTCGAGCGGTTCACCAGCAAGATGCAGCTGAAAACGCTGAACGGCGAACTCAAGGGCGGGCTCTCGAAGATGGAGGCCGACAAGGCAAGCCTCGCGATGAACGAATCACGAAAACGGCGGGCTCAAGAGGAATTGGCCAACTGCACCATCCGCGCCAAACGGGGCGGTCTGGTCATTTACCCGTCAGCAGCGGCATGGAAGAACTCGCCAGATATCACCGAGGGGGCCAGCGTCCGAAAGGACCAGGTCCTGCTGCTGATGCCGGACCTCACTCAGATGCAGATCAAGGTCGGAATCCACGAGACAATGATCGACCGCGTCCACGAGGGTTTTCCGGCCCACGTCACGTTGCCCGACCAGGAACTCGATGCCGAGGTCTCCTCGGTGGCTCGTGTCACCAAGCCAGCGCGCTGGTGGACCGGCAATGTTGTCAAGTACGACACGGTGATCAAGCTGCCATCAGCCAGCGGACTCAAGCCGGGCATGAGTGCAGCTATCGAGATTGTCCTGGCCGAGCACAGTGACGTGTTGACCATTCCGGTCGCCTCGATCATCGAAGCCGAAAAGGGCTACCTCTGCTGGGTACAAACGGACTTGGGGATCGAACGTCGGCCTATCCAGATTGGCGACAGCAATGACGAGTTCACCATTGTCAAAGCCGGTCTGAAAGAGGGGGACGAGGTGATGCTCAACCCCCTCTCACACATCGATGAAGACGAGGCGCGGGCCCTGAAAGCCCTTGCCAAGGCCCCGTCCAAATCCACATCGCAGAGCTCCCAGTCATCCGTCCGCAAGCCCCAGAAGGCGTCTGCCGGGACATCTCAGTAAGGCAACATCGTCGAGACGAAAGCCATGGTCACCGAGGTTCGACCTCAGCCCCCCGAAACGCCACACCAGGGCACCGTTGCCGGACCTGACGACGTCGGACCGCCATCCCCACGCCGTGGGACATTGCGGCGACTGGTGAGCTTCGTTCTCACCGTGGCCGTCCTGGGCGGCCTGGTCCTCGGCGCCACCACCCTGGCTGTCCCGGAGAAGGCCGAGGGTCCGAAGCTGACTCACACCGTGTCTCGAGCCGATCTGCTCGTCACGGTCACCGAACAGGGAACCGTCGAGAGCGCCGAGAACACGGAGATTCGCTGCAAGGTGCGAGGATCCAACACGATCACGTGGGTCGTGGAGACCGGTACGGAAGTCAAAAAGGACGACCAACTGCTGACACTCGACACCCTGTTCATCGAGGAACAGATCCACGAACGCTCCAAGTACGCCCACTGGTGCAAGGCGACCGAGGTCGAGTTCAAGGCACGCATGGAGCGATGCGAGCTGGCGATCCAGGCGTTTCTTCAGGGCCAATACGTGTCGACGCTCAAGTTGAAGGAAAAGAACCTGGCCATCGCCAAGTCCGATTTGCTCACGGCGCAGAACATGCTCCGCCACGACAAGCTCATGAACGCGCGTGGATACGTGAGTAATCAGCAGGTGGAGTCCCGTGAATTCAATGTGACCAGTGCCCGGTTGACACTCCAGGGCTGTGAAACGGACCTCACCAATCACAAGACGTATGACAGAAAGCGGACACTCGAAACGCTCAAGGGAGCACTCGCCTCGGCCAAGGCAGAATACGAAGCCGCCGCCGAGCGAACATTTGCCGACGAGCATCGCCGAGATGTCGCAATCGAGGAATTCAAGCACTGTGTCGTCCGGGCCCCCAAGGACGGCATGGTCATCTACCCGAACACCGCGCAGTGGAAGAACGCTCCCGAGATTGAAGAAGGGGGAACCGTCTACAAGACCCAGGTCCTGTTGTTGATGCCCGACCTGTCACGGATGCAGGTCAAGATCGGCATCCACGAGTCAATCGTCGAACGGATCACGACAGACCTCGAGGCCACGGTCTCCCTTCCCGGCCGCACGCTCCAGGGACAGGTGACCGACGTTGCAGATGTCACTCGCCCGGCCGGATGGTGGACCGGCAACGTGGTCAAGTACGACACGATCATCTCACTGCCCGACGTCGGTGACCTCAAGCCCGGCAGCAGCGCTGAGGTCGAGATTCTGGTCGCCCATCACAAGAACGTTTTGACACTGCCCGTGGCTGCCATCGTCGAAACCGCAGAGGGCCATCTCTGCTGGATCACATCAACAGATGGCTCCCTCACCAGGCGGTCCATAACAGTCGGCGACAGCAACGACGAGTTCGTCTGGGTCCAGAGCGGACTGCAGGAAGGCGAGAAGGTCGTCCTCAATCCCCTGGCGTTCATTCCCGAGGCCCAGCAGGAGGCGCTGAAGGTCACTGGGAAGATCAAGGCCGCGAAGAAGGCCAGCCAGAAGAAGCCGGCCCAGGCCACCTCCTCCACGAGCGACGGGTCCGCATCGTGAGTCGTTCGTTCGTGCGGGCCATCCAGCTGGGCATGAAGGGCCTGGCCGTTCAGAAGATGCGAGCCGGACTCGCGGCTCTCGGCATTTTCATTGGCACATCGACCGTCATCTGGCTGGTCGCTATGGGCGAGGGCGTCAGCTATCGTGCCCAGCAGCAGATCCTGGAACTCGGTGCCAAGAACATCATCGTTCGCACCAAGACTCCGACGGCAACCAGCGACACCGGCGGTGGCAACTCGCGAGTCAAACGCTACGGCCTCACACGTGCCGACTACAGCCGCCTGCTCTCGAACATCCCCAGCATCGAGAGCGCCGTGCCGATGCGAGAGCTCACCTTTCAGCTCCGCCGAGAAAACCGCACGACTGACTCCAAGCTCGTGGGCTGCATGGAGGAATATCTCGATCTGAACCAACTCGAGATCGCCCGGGGCCGCTGGCTCACCAAACAGGACCGGGGCACCAAGGTCGTCGTGCTGGCCAGTGACACGGCCACCCGATTATTTCCCTATCAAAACCCGATCGGCCAGACAATCTGGGTCGGGTCGGAATTCTACGTGGTGATCGGGCAAACCAAGTCTCGCACGGCATCGGCCGCCATCGGCGGCAGCCTCGATGCCCGCGATTACAACCTCGATGCCTACATCCCGCTGATGACCATGAGACGCCGCATCGGTGACCTCGTGATGCGACGGGTAGGAGGTGGCGGCGACACCTGGCACGGCGAGGAGGTGCAGTTGAGCCAGATCACCATCAAGGTGCGGTCGATCGAGGAGGTCGACGAAACGGCCGCGATCATCACAACGCTGCTCGAGAGATACCATGATCAGGAGGACTTCGCGGTCGTCGTCCCCAAGGAACTCCTCGAGCAGGCCGAGCGTACACGGATGATGTTCAACATCCTGCTGGTCGTGATCGCCGGGATTTCTTTGCTGGTCGGTGGCATCGGCATCATGAACATCATGCTCGCGACGGTGACCGAACGGACCCGCGAGATCGGGATCCGACGTGCCCTGGGAGCCACCCGCTACCACATCACCCAGCAATTCCTGGTCGAGACGGTCGTGTTGACCGCCACAGGAGGATTACTCGGAGTGATCTTCGGCCTGTTCTGCGGACCGCTGTTTCGCGGTCTCCGTGGCCTGGCCGCGCTGATCGACCCGACGATGCTCCCGGAGGAGGTTTACGAACTGGAGCCGCGGATCGCTCCGTGGTCGGTCGCCCTCTCGGTCATCATCTCGCTCGGCGTCGGCATCCTCTTTGGCGTCTATCCCGCGCAGCGGGCTGCCGACATGGACCCGATCGAGGCCCTGCGGCACGAGTAGTGCCCGCCCCGCTCGAGGTCGACTCTGCCGGTGTCAGGCCAGGATGTCGTGGATCACCTCGCCCCGGTCGATATCGAGTCGCTTGCGACCAGGCACCTCGAGCTTCCGATTGTCCAGCCCCAGCAGGTGCAACACCGTGGCATGCAAATCGGTGACGTAGTGGCCCTTGCCCAGCGCGTGGTAGCCGAGTTCATCCGTCGCGCCATGCACATATCCTCTCTTCAGACCGGCACCGGCGAGCCAAACTGTGAAACCGTGCGGATGGTGGTCGCGGCCCGTCGTCGCTCCGCTGCGTTCCTCGCGCCCCGGCGTCCGACCAAATTCGGTGCAAAAGACGACGGCGACGTCGTCCATCAAGCCTCGTTGCTTGAGATCGGCCAGGAAGCCAGCAATCGGCTTGTCGACAGACCGGCACATTCTCGCATGGTTCTTCTGGAGCTGCTGGTGTGAGTCCCATGTGCCGTAAGGCGACGGGAACACCTGCACGAATCTCACGCCGCGCTCGACCATACGGCGTGCCGCCAACAATCGCTGACCGGCCAGCTTCGTGGCGCCCTCGTTGATCCCGTACAACTCCTGTGTCGCGGTCGTCTCATCTGCCAGTGCCACGGCCTCGGGCACCGCCGCCTGCATCCGGAACGCCAGTTCGTACGACTTGATCCGAGCCTGCAGGCGATCGTCGTCGGGCCGTTCGCGAGCCGCCAGCCGGTTGAGACGAGCTACCAGGTCGAACTCGTTGGCCTGCTGCCTGGCCGTCTGCCCGGTCGGACGAGTGCCAAACGCCAGCGGCGTGCTGCCACCCAGCGCCAGCGGCACTCCGGCGTGTGCCGGACCGAGGTAATACGAGTCGATCGATTCCCGGGTGTCGGTCCGCGTCGGACCACCCAGGACGACGAACCGTGGGAGGTTTTCGTTGAGCGACCCGAGCCCGTAATGCGCCCAGGCGCCAATACTCGGCTGCGTCTCGTCCAGCTTGTGTCGACCGGTGTGGATCTGGTTCTCGGCCGCATGGTCGTTGTCGGTTGTCCACATGTTGCGAACGAAGCACATGTCGTCCACGTGTCGAGCCAGGTGAGGCCACCAGTCGGTCACCTCGATCCCGCTTTCACCGTGCTTTTTGAAGCCGATCTGCATCCCGAAGATCTTGGTGTAGACATCCCGGATGTTGATCTCCTCGGCCGGAGCACTGCGGAACCGCTGCCGGTGCAGCGGTGACTCGATCGGGTTAGGAAACGGGGTGTCGGAGTACGTCTTGCCGGCGTACTTGGTCAGCATCGGCTTCGGATCAAACGTCTCCATGTGGCTGTAGCCACCCGAGAGAAAGACCCAGACGATCGACTTGGCTCGTGGCGTGAAGTGACTCCGTCCATCGGGCGGACCAGCCGCCTTGGTGATGCCATCGTCGGCCAGCATCGAGCCCATCGCCAGGCCCGTGAATCCCATGCCCATGTCGGCCAGGAAGTCTCTGCGTTCCATGATCTCGGTCCCATCTCTTCCGGGTGTGCCTCGGGGACTCGTCACCTGATCGTGACAAAATCGTTGTGATTGAACAGCACGCGAACCAGGCTCTCGCGAACCCGCTCCACGCTCTTGGTCTCGGCCATCTGCTGCGTCCAGAACGCCTGGCACGCCTCAACCTCTTCGGCACTGGCCGGACGCGAAAGGACGTGCAAAAAGGCCTGCTTGATGAATGCCTCGGGCGTCGTGCCCGTCACCTGTTGCGCGGCCCCTTTTGTGGCCAACTGCACCAGTTGGCTGTTGATGAGTGCGAGGGCCTGCTGAGGAACAACAGTCGACGACCTGCGAAAACACTCGCCGGGATCCGGTGGATCGAAGACCTCGGCGAAGGCCGTATTCCCCCCCGCCTCGGGATAGAGCTCGTAGTACATCCCACGGCGACCGGTTGACAGAGCGGTCGTGTTCAACAGCACCTGGCCGCCAACGGTGGTGTCCAGCCGTCCGGCCAGCCTCAACACACTGTCCCGGATCACCTCCGCCTCCATCCGGCCGCGGTGGCGACGCCAGCCCCAGATGTTGTCCTTGTCGGACGCCATGTTGTGCGCCATCGCAGCCTTGGGACCAGCCAGTTGATCGCTCATCTGGTACGCCCGACTGGTCACCATCAGGCGGTGCAGGCGTTTCATGCTCCAATCGTGCTCGACCAACTCCACGGCCAGCCAGTCCAGCAATTGCGGGTGAGTGGGCTTCTTGCCATTGCGTCCCAGGTCATAAACACTCGACACCAGCGGCACGTGAAAATGCCGCATCCAGATGTGATTGACGGCGACGCGGGCGGTCAGCGGATTGCGGTCGTTGCCGATCCATCGGGCCAGGGACGATCTGCGACCGGTCGACGTGTTGCTCGACACCCGGCTCAACTTCGCGTACTCGGTCGACTCGGGTGTCTTGCCCTGCCTGGCGGTCGCCGCCGTCTTACGTTTCGCCGCATTTGCCCTTTGCGTCTCGTACTTCTTGACCCGCGTCGCCTTCTGCTTGTCATCCTCGGGCAACGCCGTAGCGATGCCACCTTGCCAGCGTGCCTCGAGCAATTCCCAGTCGGCCATCGCGATCTCGGCTTCGAGTTGCTTCTTGTAGGCCGCCAGCGACAGGGCCTTGATCGTGGCGGCGTCGCTGTTGTCACGCTTGGCATTGTCGGCCAACACCGTCGCCTCAACACTCTCGAGTTTCAGCAACCGGGCAGCCAACCCGTCGCGCGCCACCTGCTCGTCAAGCCGCCCCGACTCCAATGCAGCCTCGGCTTGCTTGTACACCGTGTAAGCGTCTCGAGCCGACTCACACCCGGCGATCATCGACACCACCGAGAGGGCCGCCGGTTGCGACTGAGGGTGAATCGTCCACCCCTGGATTCCCACGACATCCGCCCCGTCCCGGAACGCGGGAGACTCGAAACCCCACGAGAACACCTGGTCGCCGGCCACCAGCTTGACCTCGTCCACCAGGTACTTCGAGCCGGTGCGGCAGTCGAACGTGAACGGCTGGCTGGGGTGCTTCGTGGGGTTCCAACCGTTCAGCGCGATCGGTACCGCCGACACGAGGTCGGCCTCCTGGCCGTCCAACCGGATCGTCACCAACACCCGGTCAGCGGCCGGCTCAAAAACGAGTTTCACGTGGAAGTGCGATTGGCCCGCTGCGAGATCGTATGAGGCCAACGTGAATTCGGAATAACCACCGGGGTGATAGCCGCGAATCTTGCCCCGCACGAAACCCAGGAACAAGGCGGTGAGCCCCTTCTGCGTGTCCTTGGCCAGCTGGAAATTCGCGTTGTTGTCAGCGAGCAACTTCAGCTGAAATGAAAGCGTGGTCCCCTGGGGAATCGCCTTCAGTCCCGGCAGCGTGTTCTGCACGATCCTCCGACCGGTGGTCGCATCAATGAACAGCGACTGCTTGCCGACGAGTGCACCAGCCTCACCGGCTGCCACGGCCTTGGCCACGGCCTCGTCAAGCCGTTTCCGAGTTGCGGCCAAACGTTTCTCCAAGGCCGACGCATCCCTGGCCGGACGAGCGAGAACTGCCGCCAGCGTGCTGCGTGCCGCAGCCACCGCATTGCGGTGTTCGATCAATTCCGCCTGCTGGATGTTTCGTCGTGAACCGGGATACCAGCCTTCCATGGGCAGCGTGACCGGCTCGATGGGTGGGAAGACCTCCTCGAGGAATCTCGGCACACCCGGAGCAATCGTGCCTCGTTGCTTGTCCTTGTTGCGCTCGTCACCTCCGGAATAGAAAAAGGTCACCGCATCCGGGCGTTCGTCGAAAATCCGCACCATGCCGAGCCTGGTGACCTTTCTCGACCCCGAGTAGACGTACGGCGGATACGGCGGAGGATCCGGCTCGCCTGGCACCCGGTCCTGCCGAACGCCCATCGGTTCGAAAAACGCACGCATCCGAAAGTAGTCATCGTGCGTGATCGGATCGTACTTGTGGTCATGGCAATGCGCGCAATTGAATGTCAGCCCCAAAAAGGCCTTGCCGGTGTACTCGATCGAGTCACGCATCCAGTCATTGGGATTCAGGGAAAAGTAGTTTCGGATCAGGTACCCGGTGGCCGGCCAGGCCGAATCGTCTTGCGGGGCCAATTCGTCGGCCGCGAGCATCTCGTGGATCATCCGCTTGTAGCTCTTGTCGCGATTCAGCGAATCGATGATCCAGTCGCGCCACCGCCAGATCTGTGGGGCACTGTTGCGGACGTCGTTCACCTTGCGTCGTCCGTACCAGTCCGAGTACCGCCAGACATCCATCCAATGCCTGCCCCAGCGTTCACCGTAGCGGGGCGAGGCCAGCAGCCGCTCGACCACCCGCTCGTAGTGGGCCTGCGAGGGATCCGCCAGGAATTCAGCCAGTTGCCGCGTCGTGGGCGGCAAGCCGACCAGGTCGAGGTACACACGTCGGAGCAGAATGGCCGGGTCAGCCTGGGCGACCGGTGTGAGCCTGTGTTGATGGTGCCGCGCCGAGATGAACCGATCGACGGCGTTGAGATCCCATCCGCGTCGCGTCACCGG
>MDTE01148719.1_pt1 | contig 25832 bp, 21 predicted proteins | sample 811231 | NCBI WGS metagenome assembly MDTE01 (sample SAMN05326651, study PRJNA326480) | marine metagenome | isolation source: seawater | place: Indian Ocean: Red Sea | collected 2010
CGATTCTTGAGCAGGTCAAATGATGATGTTGTAATCAAAGAAGGAAATATCTCTGGTACGCTAGATAAGCGTGCTATCGGTGCTGAAGATGGAAGACTCCTCGACGCAATTGTTCAAACAAACGGGCCCACTGAAGGTGCAAAATTCCTAGACGAGTTCACAAGACTATCAATTGGAGCATGTACATCTCTTGGTTTCACTACCGGTATAGATGATGAAGATTTGACTTCAGAGGCTATCAGCCAAATCGAAGCCCACAATGCAGACGCTAGAGACCAAGTCCAAGCTGAACTAGACAAGTTCGGAAAAGATGGACGAGGGTATGAAGTTAGACCTGGAAGAACTCCAAAAGAAACTCTTGAAGAGAACATTATGGTAATACTTGACATGGGTAAGCAAGCGGCTGGAGAAGTTGCTAAGAATGAATTAAACCAAGAAGGCACAACAAATGCTGCAGTTGGAATGGCAATTTCAGGTGCTCGTGGTTCAATGGATAACCTAACAATGATGGCTGGAAGTATCGGGCAAGCGAAGGTTCGTGGTGCACGTCTAGAACGTGGATACCACCAACGAGTCCTTCCTCACTTTAGACAGGGTGCGCTTGGAGCACAAGAAAAAGGATTCATTGCATCATCATTCAAGAGAGGATTGGAACCTACAGAGTTCTTCATGCTTTCAGTTTCTGGAAGAGAATCACTTGTTGATACAGCGGTTAGAACAAGTAAGTCAGGTTATATGCAGAGAAGATTAATCAACGCTATGGATGACTTGAAGATTTTCGATGATGAAAATCTATCTGTAAGAAATACCGCAAATAGAATCATTCAGTTCTCATATGGAGAAGACGGAATCGATCCAAGTCGTGGTGTACACGGCAAACCTTTCAACATTGATGTTATCGTTGACAAGGCTCTTGGAACCGATGGTCCAACCAAGGTAAACGAAGCAGCCTACAAGGACAGTTCTGACAAAGAATTCGACCTCGGATATGATGAGGGTGATTCAGAAGCAGCACAAGGAGGTGAAGCCTGATGGTAGTTAAGAGCGCAACCAAAAAGAAGCTAATGGATATGCTTGTTCCCGAAGAGCATGCTCACAAACTTGCTGATGACAGGAAGTGGGACGACGTAAAGATACTAACTGTGGAACAGATTGAGGAATACTGTGAAGTAGATAACGAAACAGCAACTAAAATTCACAATATCATTACTGGTGCGAATTCATCAGTAAGAGATTCAGGTGATAATTCAGCAACGACCTCAGTTAGAATGAAGAGGGCTTCAAGAAGAAGAAGAACTGCGAAAGCAGTTCAATCCCTAGAACCATATGACATGGAAAAGAAATTGAATTCTTACAATGATGAGTACGCAGATGAACCAGTTTTCCAAAGCATAAAAGATGCTGCGGAATCATTGGGTATCTCACTAACTCAACAAACAATCCACGATCTTACCTCAGCAGTATTTGCTCGTGAAATTACAAAACTTACCAAGAAAAAAGCGGAAACTCTGGTCAAAGAAGCAGGCGCTGCTCAAGACATGGCAATGATAGACCCATATGAGGCAGCAGGAATTATCACTGCACAATCAATTGGGGAACCTGGAACTCAGATGACTATGCGTACTTTCCACTATGCGGGTGTTGCAACAGTTAACGTTACTCAAGGTCTTCCAAGAATTATTGAAATTGTTGATGCAAGAAAAGTTCCTCAAACACCAACGATGACTATCAGGCTAGATGACGGGAAAAATAACTCTCCAGATGCCGCAAGAAAACTAGCTGCAGCAATTGAAGTCACTACAACGGTAAATATCGCAGATATTGAAACTGATGTAGCACAAAGAAGACTTGTTCTAAAGTTGAAGAAAGGTAACCTGAAGCAGAAGGGAATGACTGGTGCAGAAGTAAAAGACAAACTTTCTCGCGCACTGAGACTTTACGTAGAGGCAGACAAAGAAAAGAATCCGGGCACTTTGACACTAATTCCTGGTGTTCAAGATGAAGAAGATAAGAAGAGTCTTGCTGAGAATCCTCCATCATATACCGAATTACTCCAATTAGAGGACAAGATTCGTGATTTGAGGTTGAAGGGAGTTCCAGGAGTGGAAAGAGCCAACGTTCAGCTAGATGACAAAACTGGTGAATATTACCTCTCAACAATTGGAAGTAACCTCGCAAAGATTTCAAACATTGAGGGAATTGATAGATCAAGAACATATACTAACAACATTATCGAGATTTACGAATATCTCGGAATAGAAGCAGCAAGGCAGGCGATTGTTGACGAATTGCAACTTACACTAGATGGTGCAAGACTGGAAGTTGACGTAAGACACCTGCTATTGGTTGCAGATGTAATGACAAGTGAAGGTGAGGTAAGAGCAATTGGAAGACACGGTGTTTCCGGAACCAAGCACTCAATCCTTGCTCGTGCGGCTTTCGAAGTTACTGTTAACCACTTGCTAAAGGCAGGTGTAATAGGAGAGAGAGACAATTTGACAGGAGTTGCTGAGAACATTATTGTTGGACAGCCTATCAGTCTAGGAACTGGTTCTGTTGAATTATATTACATTCCAGAGTGATTTGGATAACATTGAGAAGCAATATTGTGGAGGAATGAAAAATGGATTTGAGTAGACAATTAAAGATAGCAAGCGCAACTGGCAAACTTTTGTATGGACAGAGACAAGCAGTAGATGCATGTGCAAAAGGCGAGGCAAAGTGTGTGATTTTAGCAGCGAACTGCCCTCAAGATTATGTTGATAATCTTGTAGCAAAACACCCAGAAGTGACAATCCACAGAGCACTAGTGGTAAACCGTGAATTAGGCATAGCATCAGGTAAGCCATTCAGTGTGTCAACGATTACGGTTGTTGATGCTGGTGACTCAGATTTACTATCTCTGGATAATAACCTAGCGTGAAATTATAGATATCAAACCTCCAGCGGGTTTGATGGCGATTGATTTGGTCAAGTTAATGAAACATCTTGATGTAAATCTAGACTTGTCGTCTGAACCAATAGTTCCAGCAGGTATGATAACTTGGTTAGGGCGAATGTATGACATTCATCCCGATCACATAAGGTTTGGATTTACAGAAGGTATGGAGATATGGGTTACTGGAAGTGGGCTAGCTAATTTAGATTTAGCAGGTTTTGAAACTTGGTTAATGGATGCGCCACGAGGTAATCACTTACTCATTTCAGAACGGGAAATTTCTTTTGATTCAAGCCAGATGTTCACTAGAAATGACCGAAATGTTGTATTATGGACCTCTGAAGACCTAGCTTCATTTATAGGTCAAGCGATTTTACAAGAAAAAATACAGATTCTTGACGAAGAGGAAATTGTAGAAAAAACAGAATCCAACGGTTTGTTTCTAGGAGATGGACCATTTGCTATTAGACCACAAAATGATTTCACAATATTAGATGAATATGGCCTAAAAATCTCTCATGCCACTCCTGTATTGATTCCAGGGGTCATTCATAATGTCAAAGGCAAACTTGTGGGTCCTGCGACCGAGGAAGTTGAGAAATGGGTACTAAATTGCAAAGGTTTACACCTCCTTGATAATTTTGAATTAATGGAAAGAGCCCCTTTACTTCATAAAGAAAAATTAGAGATATTAGAAAATCCCAAGTTCTCTGATGTCCTATCTGAACGGAAAACGCATGGTGATGAAATGGGTCAATTGCTGCATTGGTGGTATTTCGATGACGAATCATGCATTGTTGAAAATTACGACGTCTTAATTCCTGGCCATACAGGTGTTCAAACTAACGGTAAAAAGTGGGTTCTTGAAGGACTGACCAATAGTCTCCATCTAAACATTTAATGAAAGAGTTCATCATCTTGAATTCTCACGTAGGGATATGAGCCGAAGGTTCGTTGTAGCCGGCATGATTGTCCTTTCGTTAGTACTTAGTACGATGCCTTTAGATTATGAAAATATTCTAGAACAAGATGTTGTCGTAAAAAATGCTAATTCTGAACCACAGTTTTTGACGCATGCCGGGTCTAATAGCGGACACGTAAACGCCTCATTCATCGAACCAACAATTGACGGTTGGATTGTAGCAGGGGCGACAAGAAATAGTATGCAATTTGGCTCATCCATAAGTGAAACAGCAAATTCTCCATTAAACAATAATTACGAGGCAGACATGTATATTGCAAAAATCGGAGATGATGGAGTTTGGCAATGGGCAAACATTCCAGATGCATCTGGTGGATTAATTTTCTTAGAAACATTGGCGCCTGGACAAGGAGGTGAATACTACGTTGGAGGAAGCTTTGTGGGGACAGTATCCTTTGGTCCTCACAGCATTCAATCCCCTGCTTTTGTTTTGGAAGGATTCATTGCAAAATTCGATGATGTTGGAAACTGGTTATGGGCTACTGCATATTCTTCTTTAAACAACGGTACGAGTGAAGTAAATGGAATTGCTATTGACATGCAGAGTGGAAATGTTATTGCTTCTGGATCTAATTCAGGTGAGACTAATTTTGGTTCAATCCTGATTAACAGTACAGACAGGGATGTCAACTTAGTAGGCATTGACCCAATTTCTGGTAATGTAAACTGGGCAGTCTCCTCGGGAGGTATCGGTTCTGACTTCGCAGGCGAGGTTTTAGTTGACAAAACAGGCAAAGTTTGGCAAATGGCTTTCACCTCAGCAACTTTCAATGGTGGTGGTGGAAACAGTCATCAGGCTGTTTCAAATCAAGATTCGCTATTAGTGGGGTGGACTCCAAACTCAGGCGGAGCAGCAGTGTCCACAGTGAGAGCCATACCGAGCGGAACTAGTGAGGTAAATATCGCAGAATCAATGACAATCGACCCATCTGGAGATATTTATGTAACAGGAGTCTTTGTTGGCACCATAAACCTTGGTGGGCAAAAAACAGTTTCGACTTCAGGTAACGACGGAGATATATTCGTTGTCAAAATGTCACCTCAAACTGGATTTGATTGGATAGTTTCAGTTGGTTCCAGCAGTGCTACAGAATGGGGTCACTCAATTGCAGCCAGCGATTCAGGAGATTTGGTAGTTGGAGGTGTCTACTCCGGTACAACCTCTTTTGGAGGAAAATACATTACTTCAACAGGCGGACAAGATGGTTTCATGGCTCAGATCGATAATTCTGGTAATTGGGATTGGGTTGAAACCATTGGGGGTTCTTCAGATGATTTGTTTGGAGGAGTCGCAGTAAATTCAACAGGAAATTATTCAGCATTTGGTTCATTCCAAGGTACAATAAATAAGGGCACTAAGTCAATATCTAGTACATTTGGTCTCGACCTGTTTGTTTGGGTAGTTGACCCAGCAAATAATGCAGATGCAGATAGCGATGGTGTAAACGACCTAACAGATAATTGTCCTAATACCAACAACCCACTTCAAATTGACAGCGATTTGGATGGCGATGGTGATGAGTGCGATTATGATGATGATAATGATGGAATTACAGATAACTCTGGGGATGATTGCCCTCGGGGAGGTGCTTGGAACTGGACAAGTGATTCAACAACAGATTTCGATAACGATGGTTGCAAAGATGCAACCGAAGACAATGATGATGATAACGACGGCATAGAAGATGCGAATGATGGATGTCTGAGTAGTTATGCACCACCTAGGAATTGGTGGACTTCTACTTCAGATAATGATATTGACCAAGATGGATGCAGAGATGCTGATGAAGACAATGATGATGATGGTGATAACTTCACAGATTCTTCCGATGATTGTAACAAGGTTGCAGGTACGTCTACTCTGGGTCTGAAAGGCTGCGTTGACAATGATGAAGACGGTTGGGCTAACACAGATGATTCATGTCCTAATTCATATGGAAATTCCAGTATGGGAGGTACAATTGGTTGTCCTGATTCTGATGGCGACGGGTGGGCTGACCAAGATGACGATTTACCTGACGAGAAGACGCAGTGGAGCGATCAAGATGGAGATGGATTTGGAGATAATCAAGACGGATATAATCCAGATGCTTGCATCGACATTCCAGGTTCCTCTGTAGTTGACAGATATGGTTGTCCAGACCCTGATAATGATGGATACTCCTCTCCAGATAGTTCTTGGACCGCTGAAGACGGAGCAGACGCATTCCCGTTAGAAAGCACACAATGGTCTGATTATGATGAGGATGGTTTAGGTGATAACTATGGGAATTTATCATGGTATGACAGAGATTCAACCTGGCCTGGCGAATATATTCAATTTGCAAGAGATCAAGATGCTTGTCCAGCACAATATGGAGAATCTTGGAAGGAAGATATCTTCGGTTGCCCTGATACAGACGGAGATGGTTGGGCTAATTTCATGGACGCTTTCCCATTTGATGCAGATGAATACCTGGATTCAGATTTAGATGGAGTGGCCGATGGTAAAGATGCATGTCCGCTATTCCGTGGAAATTCTACAGAAGATGTACAAGGTTGTCCGGACTTTGATGGCGATGGATGGGGTGACCCAGAAACAGGTTCAGATTGGAATCCAATTGATCCTACTCAATGGCAAAACTCAGATGGTGACCAGTATGGAGATAACCCTCTAGGAAACGAGCCTGATTCGTGTCCAAACGAAAAGGGATATTCATACAAAGGAGGAATATTAGGTTGTATTGACAGTGATAACGATGGTTGGGCTGATAGTATCGATGTTTTCCCTAATGATCCAACACAAGTTAACGACACAGACGGAGATGGATTTGGAGATAATCCAAACGGCAAAAATGGAGACCTATGTCCTGAAATTGTAGGAGTGTCAACAGAAAATGGTTCCAAAGATAATGGTTGTGAGGAAATTATCGAAGAAGCCGGTAGTTCAGTGATGGTATATGGCGGCATTGGAATTGGTGTGATTGTAGTCATACTTGCAGTCGGTCTGATTCTTTCTAGATTAAGCGCAAAAGAAGATGAGAAAGATTGGAATACACAACAAATTGCTAACTCTGAGATGGTCATGCAAAGCAATCAAGGGCTTTATCAGCAAACAACTCAAATGACATACCAACAACCTGTGGTTTCCCCACAGGTACAGTCACCTCAACTTAATCAGTTGCCAGGGAATCCAATGGTTGCTACAACACCTTCAGCGCCAACTATGTATGATGTTGGTACCATGCGTTCAGATGGAAACGAATGGTTAGAATATCCTGCTGCTAGTGGAGCATGGTACATGCGAGATCCAACGTCCAGACAATGGATTAGGAAGATTTGAGGATTCCAAATGGTAACCGTTACCCTACTTGGCTCAGCTCAAGACGGGGGAGTTCCTCAAGTTGGTTGTGATTGTTGTCTAGACTTAGAAAAACGCCACCCTGTATCAATCGGTTTGACAGATTCAGAAGGTGGAAATCACCTGTTTGAAGCCACTAGAGCATTAGGTGACCAATTACGAATTTGGGGTGTAAGAAATATCGATTCACTTTTTCTAACACACGCACACTTTGGGCATGTTGACGGATTAGGTTTGTTCGGTAAAGAAACAATGAACGCAAAAGGAATCCCACTTCACTGTTCAAAAAAGATGCTCGATTTGATAGAAAAAACACCACATTGGTCACTGCTATTATCAGATGGTGTGTTTCTTCCCAGAACAGCGTCTCTTATTCAGTTTCCAGGTGTAACTGTAGAAGCAATAGAGGTTCCACATCGCTCGGAATTATCAGATATGCACGCATATTTGATAAAATCAGAAAAAACGCTCTTATTTTTGCCAGACCACGACACATGGCAGGAAACATTGAGAGGTCATGACTTGCGAGCATGGTTGAATCATTTTGAAGTAGACATCGCTCTAATCGATGGAACATTCTACAGTGCAGATGAACTCAAACATCGGGACCAAAGCAAAGTTCCACATCCTCCGGTCGAGCAAACGCTCCAGATGTTAGGTGAGCGAAGAGAAGGAGATGGCGAAGTAGTATTTATTCATCTAAATCACACTAATCCGTTGTGCAGAGATGATACTCCAGTAACCGAATTAGGTTGGAAGGTTGGCAAAGAAGGGATGTCATTTAATCTGAGTTAAATTGTGAGATACGTATCTAAAATACATGTAAGAAATCGAGATTTCTTCTCCGTTGTCTCCATTCAAAGGAGTTCCTGTATCTGCATCGATTTGAATGTTAAATGCTAAACTACTATCTTGTTTTTCAACTTGGAGTCTTTCTATATTCTTCATATGGTTCTCATAAGTATCATTTTCGGCAAAGTTAGGATAAGTTGCCAGGGTGCCAAGATCATTAGTTCCACATAATTTACCTGACAAATCATTAAGTCCGGGTCCATTATTGAATTCTGATGATAATTCTGAAATGTCGTGACTGGTTTGGATATCATCGCATGTTGTGAACACTCCTCCTTCATTACTTTCAGAATAGTTTAGTGTGAAATCTATTCCAACTGCATCATATGGTACATCAAAATAGAAGGTTTCTGTTGTTCCATCAGGTATGAAAATAGTTTCCTCAGTCCAAATGTATTCACCTTCAATAGTTAATTTCCACATTGAATCAGGTTCTGGTTCCGAAGAACTCATAGATGTAGGCGCATTGTTTGCATAGTAGTATTCAAGAGGGATAATAAGGAGCAAGATTCCGACTCCGATTGCAACCATTTTATCTTGCGAGGGTAATTTTTCAAGCCATGGGTCTTGTTTTGAAAAGACCATGATAAAATGAGCTATGAATGCTGCACCCATACCTGGTACAGATTCAAAGATGTGAACATTGAGTCCGAGAATTCTCCAAGTAATCACAGCGACGAGTGCTGATGTCATCATTACCATAGAGTGTTGCGAACTTGGCTTGAATCCAGACATTCTTACAATAATTAGCGGAATGAACATTCCACCTAATCCATAAACTGCTAAAACGACGAGTGAAAACACAGAGTTGTTTCCTGAAAAGTATGCCCCAAGAGACAAGCATGTTGCTACAAAAGCCATCACCATGGTAGTAATTTTTGTCTTCTTATGGTCTGTTGACCATTCAGGAAAAAGGTCGTCTGTTATCGCAGCGGTACATGCTAGAACCTGTGAGTCAGCAGTAGACATAGTAGCAGCGAAAATTGATGCTAAAATTAGACCAACCCAAAATGGCCCAAGCACATCCATAGCTAGAAGAGGCAGTGCTAATTCTGGGTCGAAACTACCAGATTCGGGGAATATAACCCTTGATGCAAGACCAATTATGATCATTAATGCAAGAAATGGAGTTTGCCAAACGAAGAACCAGATACAGGCCTGCTTGCGGTCTTCTTCAGATTCAAGGGTCATAATTCGAGAAACAACCTGTGGCTGTCCCGCTACTCCTAATCCTCCGAGGAAGAAAGCAAAAACCCACATGCTGAATCCTAGTTCTAAATCTGGAGGAGTGATTGATGTTAGAGCAGGGTCAATGCTATTCAAAGAGGAGTGAAGTCCAGAGAACCATCCAACCTCAGTAAGCGCAACATAGCAGAGTAATGTTGAACCCACAATCATGACACAAGATTGTGCAGCGTCTGTCCATATTGATGCACGAATTCCTCCTGCGTAACAATACGCTACAACAAGAACGAATCCAATGATTATTCCAATCCATTCCGCCCAATCAAGCATTGCGAAAAGTGCTTTTCCTCCGCTTGATAATTGGGCTCCAGCATAGATTAGTAAGAATGCTACAGAACAGATTGCAGCCATTTTTGCCTCTGGGGCACCCTTGACATTTGCAACCAATGAGGAAAGTGAGCGGATATTTCTTTCATTTCCTTCATTTTGTATGTACTTGTATAACCAAATCCACGCAACTAGTTGTCCAATCGTTGAGATTATTGAAATCCAAATTGCAGAATATCCCATTAGCCACATGAATCCAATGAATCCGATGAACATGTAACCTGAGTTCCATGTTGAAACAGCGGATAGAGCGGCTAAAGCAGGATGCATTCCTCTTCCAGCAACCAAGTAATCGTCAGTCGTATCCTTTTTTACACGGATACTTGCCATGCCTACTCCTGCAAAAAGGAGCATGAAAACGAGAAATGAGATAATTACCCAAATCTCTTCTGACATTATACCATCCTCAAGTTAATACTTCAAGAAGTCTGTCCTGCTCTGCAGCTCTGCGTATTTCCATAGCGATTCTTCTTCCAGAAGATACAGGTTTTCTCCAAGTAGCATTTCCGTAAGGATGTCCTACTGAGACATGTACGTTCGTACCTCCACCTAATCTAGGTGCGACGTCGTAAATTGAGTAGTTCATGTCTTTATCAATGCAGGTTTGAAGACAGAAAGGACCTATGATTCCTGGGTCATAATGCTCTTTAGAGGCTGTAATGAATTTCTCTCCAAGTTCGAATGCTTTCTCCAATAGAGACTCTCTTATTGTTGCAGTATTATGTCCTACAACGGTCATCTCCGGTATCTGCTGATGAACTGGCATTGTCATTTGTTGAGGTGCTGGGAGTCGGACGTGACCATCAAGTGATGATTCAAATCTCCAGTCTACTCCTAATAACTCCAATTTTGGCATATCTTCTTCAAGTGGTGAATAAAAGAAATTTAGATTGAATACAGGTCCTATTACATAACGTTCAATTCTTGCTCCATCCAAGGAAGTTTGATCAATAATGCCTTCTTTAAGCAATGAACTACTCTTCTCTAGATACTCTTCATACGATGCACAAGTGAAAAATCCACGTTCTAGTTTTTTCTGAGCATGATGTAACTTGACAATCACCAAACAATCAATGTCTTGAGGGTCTTCAATTGCTTCTGGATATGGTAATCCTGCCTTATCTAGAATCCAGTAGTAATCTTGGTCTTCAGTTCTTTCTTCCATTCGCAACATGTTTCTGGAGCCGAACATTGGAACCTTGAAATTGTTCTCGATATCATCGATCTTAGAATAAGATGTGAATGACCTATTTGGAATATAAATTACATTGCGCTTTCGCATTTCTTCTTGCATAGTCGGTTTTAGTACATCATTGAATGAATCCAAAACTATAGTTTTGTCAACCATGCCTCTTCTAACTCTTCCAGAAGTAGTCCTTTGTGTCTTGAAATATTCAGAGTATGTTTTTTCTCTTCCTTTTTGCGCATATGCCACTGTCGGGAATCCTTCTTCAATTGCTCCATCACAAATATCAAGAGCAGAATGGCTTGCAGTCATCCCAATTCTTAATTTGAGGCGTTCGTAATCCTCGATTATTCCTGCGATTTCGTCACGTTGAATCATTAGAGAGCCCCAATTTACACCTATTCTAATTCGGTCTTTGAAGTTAATCAAAGCGCTGAAGTTCCATTAATTCCTCAGTGGAAAGAGTGTCTCCACTCATTAATTTGCTCATCAAGTCTTGAACTTCTACGCGAGCACCGCGTTGTGAGTCACCAGTTTCAGTTCCTCTCATAGATCTGATTATGTCTTGTATGGAGTGCAAACATCTTAGGGATACGATGTAGAATCTATGCGCTTTATCAGCTTCTTTCTTTGATTTTCTAAGTTCTCTATGGGAACCTTCAGCAAGCTCACGTTGTCTGTCTACCTCTTTATTCCATGATAGCATCAAATCGTGGGCTTCTTGTGCAGCTTGTGCTGCTTCTTGAACCTCTTTGTGAGCTTCTTCTTGAGCAATCATAGCTTTGCGTAATTTTCCTCGAGCATCTTTTAGGTCGATATTTGAATCTTCATTTGCTTCCATTGCTTTTATTTGAGAACGAATTTCTTTCATCCTCTTCATCACTTTCTTTTCATTTTGACCAAGATGTTTTCCTCTTTCCATTTCTCTATCAAGTTTGTCAAATTCTCTTCGTAGAGAATGAACTGTGACCCTTCTCTCTCCTTTCTTGCGGCCTCTTGTTGTGTCATCATTTCCGCCTTTTTGGGCATCGAGTTCACCCTTCGCTTCCTTGACAAGGTTGCTAGCTTCTTTCCTAGCATTCTTCTTTTCTCTAACAAGTTCATTCATTTGTTCACGAATTTCTCTTTGTTGTTTCACGTTTTGAATAAGTTCTCTAACCTCTGCGTTAAGTTCGTTTCTTTGGACTGTAAACTCTTTCGTTCTATTATTCCATTCATCACGAGTTGTTCTGTATTGGGTTGCTTTCTTGTCAACCAATTTTCGCTTCTCGTCAAGAGTTTCCTTAAGTCCTGTCATTCTTCATCGCACCTGTTCGCATAGTGCTCCCGCACTCTCAGCATCATAGCCACCAACCTTCCACATTTAAGTCTCGCTAGCGCAAATTTAGAGATAATTTTCTATTAGGGCACAGGATTGCTCCAATCGTAATCTTGCTTTCCCAATATTTGCATTTTTTGGAGATTGGATAATTACTACATGTCCAGTTGCAAATTTCCTACGTGTTACGGTAAAATCTGTGGTTACAATTGAGACAATATCTGCGTCTTCTGTCAAGTCAAAAAGACCCATTAGATCATTCGGCCTCAGATCAATTGATGTCCTTTCTACTGTAAACCCATCAGGATTGATTAATGCAGCGGCTATGATAGAATCATCATCAACCAAATCGCCGATGATGTTGTTTAGCATAGTAACCGCTGTGTGAGAGATAGGTCATGATTATTTCCTTAAATCAGACCCCGCATTACGTAACCTAAACCGGATTTGTAATAACCATCAAGTTTTTCTATAATTTTTAATCCACGGTTTTGATAAAACCGAATGGCTTTATGGTTACTAGCCTTAACTTCTAATTGAATTTCTTCGATTCCTTCCTCCTTGGCGGCATGAATTAATTCGTTCCAAGCTTGGCTACCGTGTCCCATCGAGGTGAAATCTTGCTCAATCACAAAAGCAACAATTCTAGTTTTTTTATATTGAAATCTATTTGCCCACAAAAGTCCACGGAGTATGTTATTATCGTCATACAACAGTAAATTTCCTCCCCATCTAGGAATAGGTAGGCTTTGAATCGACATCTTTGAGTATTCTTCACCAGTTTGGTCAAAAAAAAGTTGTTTTATACATTCAATAGTAAAATCATCTAGGTTTCTTGGAGAATCACCAAGACGCCATTCTGCTGATTTTTCTGAATTTGACAACATCTCTCAATCTTTCCTTTGATAAGATCCTCTGTTTCCGCGGTGTGCAGAGAATTTTCCAAATTTCTTCATGCCTGCTTTTTTCGAACTAACCTTCTTTGGCTTTTTCGTAGTTTTCTCCGTCGAAGCGCTAGCGAGCAAGTCAGATAAGTCTCCAAGTGTAACTGGCCCAGATGTAACCTTTTCTGTTCTCGACGTGCCTCGAGATCTTCGCTTTGATTTGTTTTTATTTCCTCCTTTCAAAATTCGTAACCAAGCATCTAGCCTACCAATTTCTCTTCGCAATTTCTGGAATTCTCCTTTTCTTTTGTGAATTGCTCGGTTTATGTTGTATACACGCTTATCGTATGAACGAACTCCGTTTTTCCCAATGTCAACATCCTTTAGCAACGGTTCATTTTCCAACATTTTAGACGTAACTTCGTCATGTTGAGATTCATAAATCTCTAATTTTTTGATGTCTTTGTGCTGAAGTTTTGCCAACTCTACATATTTATTGTGCAATGCTTCGGCTTCTGTTGCCTTTTTGTGCATTTCTTGCAATTCAAAGAACCATGAAAAGTCACTAATTTCTTGATTTAATGATGGAATTCTCCTTACATTTAATTCATTTGTTAGACGTTTATACACCTTTGACAATTGTTCTTCAATATACTTCAATGGAATAACAATATTCGAATTAATAGTGTCTCTTTGCGTCTTCACATCTTTTATTTCGGCACTTCTTTCACGTAATCCGATGTGAACATTTTTGTGTTCTGATTTTATTCCAGATGTTTCTTCAATAATTCCTTTCATTGCATTTGCTAACCTTATCGAGACAGATTTTTCTTCTTCAAGAGCTTTAAGTTTTGACTCCAAGCCATTAATCTCTCCCTGAACTTTTGTTTTCATATTTTGGATATCCTTTAATTCAAGATTTCTTAAATCGTGAAACAAATCTTCGGGCTCTAAATCAGCCAATCTCTCAGGTTCTATAGTTTCGCAAATTAGATTCCACTTCGTTCCTTTGTTAACTTCTACTAGAACCCTTAAAATTTCATTTTGTATTATCAATTCTCCTTTAGCAGTTAGTACCCGTGATAGGTCATGTGAATGGTCGAATGGATCTTCGATTGGCAAGTGATGTTTCCCAACTTTAGCGTTGCTTTTTCCCGCATTTATCAAATCAATAGCATTAGGTTCTTCATTATCCCAAGATTTGTCTTCCCTGTGGATATTGCCACCACTTCTCATTGACACAACATTGTTTTTCCAATCCCAGTTGGAATAAAATTTGAAGAAACCTAGAACTAAACTTGCCATTGAATGTTCTTTTTCAATGGAAAAAGTAACGTCTTTATCAAACGAGATATCATATTCAATGTCATTTATCTCAACTGTTGTTTTATTTTCAGTATTTTGTAAATTAGGTATTATTGACTCGCTAATAAGGTAATTTAGACACAAAATTGACCAAGCATATGATGAAAGAGTACCATTGAAAGTATCAGTTATATTCCTGTGAAATGACCAGTGTTTGATTATCTTAATCATATCACTAATTTTAGGGTCTAGTTTTACATAAGCATCTATTAACTGGGTATTGTATATGGCTAATGTGTTGTTGACTGAAATATCTACACGTAATCCACTTCGTGGGTCTTTGAATTTGACGACAGGGACTACTGCTTTCACAACAGAAGCCACATCTTCCATACCTTGGCCTCGTAGCACCTTGGAAATATTTGTAACAACTTTCTTTTCATCAGCGCCAGGGATAATTAAGCATACATCCAAATCTCCACCTTTAATATTCAATCCAGTTACAGAAGATCCAAATTGTTTCACATCTTTGGCTTTAAATTTCTTACCGATTGACCTTTCTAAATGATTGGTTAAGCTTTGCCGTTTCTTAGAATCACTATGGTGTGGATTTATTTTTTTGACAAGTTTCTCAAAAACGGCATTCAATTCATCAATTGACTCCTTGCTTACTTCAGTATGTGATAATTCACCAATCATCTTCGAATGGATTAGATTGTACTTATTCGCATTATCAATGGATAGCCCTGTAACTTCACAGTATTCACTCATTCTTCTTCACCAACCTTTTGTGAAACTTCTGTTTCTGCAATTTTCTTAGCACGGTTGATTGCAAATGAGGATGGTTTACCTAACTTAACATTCATGCTATTGGCTAGAAGGGGTTCAAAATCATCTTGAGAAATTTTTTCATTCCAGTATTCTAGCGACTTTTCTGAATATTTCAGGGCATCGTTCAACTTTCTTGTTTTTGACAAACTATCTCTACGCAACTTTTCCCATGTCATGAATTGATTGTGTTTTTCTTCGTTTTCTTCAGCAAGTTCAACCATTGCCTCATGAGCTTTTTGCGCAACATCAAGCAGCCTCTTTGCTTCTTTACGAGCATCGCGCATTTCAATTAATTTTGGTTGTGAAGATGCATTTGCCTCAACCCATTCCTCATGCTCACGAACTAAATTTTTCATTTCATTGATGTATTTTTGTTCAGTTTTATGATTACCCGCACTCGTTTGTAATTTGTCTTCGATAGATTTTAGGCGAGCCTCTAGTTTTTCTCTTGCCCATTTCGGGTCAGGATTTTTCACTCCTCCTGACTCAATAATTTGCTCCCAGAGATTACTACATTGCTGAAATAATAGTTTAGCTTTACTTTGAGCATTATCCCGTTCAGTCTTTAATTTAGCGACTCTTGTGTTTATTTTATCTCTTTCTAGTCGAGCAGCTTTTGCTAATGGTTCTGATTTGGCAAGGTCGGCCTGACCAGTTTCCAAATCTGCAGGAATTTGTTCGATTAATCTCTCTCTTTGATGCAATATTGCTTGTGCTAAAAGTTTAGGAGAGACTGACAAGAGGTCATTTACATCCATTGCTATCACTGCGCCGAACTGACACCCTTGAATAAAGCCACCGACCCACCCTTAAGGGTGGGTGAATGTGAAGAACCCCCTAGTTATGACAGGAAACATGCGGAGAGCCATCGCTGTGCTGTGTTTGTTAGCATTAGCCTTGGTTCCGATTGGACAATCGAGCGGCGGAGTAATATCTTCTATACAGATAACTGGTAATAATTTGGTTGGTGAAGGCCCTGTCGATCTAAACATCACTTTGACTGGAGTAGGTGGTGCATCTTCTGCATCAGTGACCTGGAATGCTAGTTTAACCGATATTGAGGGCAATTTGATTGATTATGATTCTGGGAATATTTTGGTTGATCAAGACACCTTTGTTTATGTTGAGTCAACTTTGGGACTGGCGCCTTTGGGAGTTTCAAATCTAACAATTTCGTTGACAGGTGACGTGGGTACGCCAGATTCAACACAGTGGATATTGTACGAGGAAACAATAACGAGATTGAGGCCATTGAATATCTCCATCGGTGAACCAATTTTCAATGCCATTGATGAAAATGGAACCTACACGAACAATTTAACCGTCAACGACGGGGATTTTGTTGAGATTAATTTACCCGTGATAAATTCAGGCGACATCGATTGGTTTGGTGGAGTCAATATGACTGTTGATGGAGTAATTACCAACTCAACAAATTTGACTGTTTTGGGAGATGAAACAAAAATAACAACTTTCCAATTAGGTCCATTAAGCGAAGGCAATTCTCAGTTTGAGTTTGAGTTGTTTGGAACCCAAGATACAAATCAAATCGATAACATCCTGAATTCTTCTCTAGAAATTCATCCTCCACCTTTGCCAAGCCTAGCATTCAATCTAACTAGGCTAGTTGAACCGAGTGCAGGGAGCAATGTGGAATGGAATTTACATGTTTCAAATACAGGCGAGGCTGATTTTGTTGGAAATATTACCTGTATTTTTGAACAACAAATAGTCAAGTCGGTTTCATCAAATCTTTCAGTTAATGAAGAGCTAAACATTTCTGTATCAATGCTTTCGAAACCAGGATTACTTAATTGCTATTCAGATGGAAATCGAACTGTTGGAATCTCTAGCGTAACAGATATTCTTGATTTTCAATCAGCGATAATTACAGGCGCAGGTCAGAATTCACCATCGTTCATTAATGGCCCATGGCATGTTGGTGATACAATTAGCGTATCTATTCTTGTTAGAAATGAAGGCGATGCTGTTGGAAATGCAGCAATAGAATTCATAGATGGAAACGAATCTTACATTTCTCAATACATCTCTCTAGAATCAGGTGGTGCAGGCGAGATCACACATGTTTTAGATTTCCAAGAAGCGAATGCATATTTATTAAATTGGTCAATAGTAAGTTATGATTCCTCAGTTGATGATAATTTATCTGGCGTGGTTAATCTACCTGTCGAGCCCGCACAAGACTTGACAATTGTACTTTCTGACCTCAATAAACAAGGGGAATCAACATTAGTAGATTGGTCTATAGATTTAGCAAGTGGAGTTCCAAGGGATGTCAAAATAGAGTATGGTTCGATAATTGATGGCGATAAGGAAGTATTGATTTCCGAAGAAAGAACGATATTGCCAGGTGTTACATACGGGGACATGAATCTCGGTTCTATAAATGCAGACCAAATATTTGTCAAAGTTAGGCCAATAGGTTGGATTATTGGTCTTGGTTCAACAGTCGAAGATCAAAAAGAATCTCTTGAAATTAACCCAATTCCATCTGTTGCAGTGAACCCAATTACTCAACCAAGAGTGCCAATAGAAGGCCAGCAGGTAACATTACAATACACATTGAGTAATACAGGAGATGGAGGTATTTTGCAAAGCGAGGTTATAGTTACAGATGATTCTAATTCCATTATTGGTATTCAAACAATTAATGCACAAGAAAAATCATCTGAAGATTATTCTATTGTGGTTGATTGGCCAGATGGAGAAAATGTTGTGATAACTGTGACATGGTATGTCGACGGATTATCTTATTCCGATCAGATACTCGTCAAATCAGAATTGGTTGAGTCTGAAGATTCTGATTTTAGTTTACCAATTGGAGGAATCCTTGGCGGACTTGCTTTGGGAATGTTGGTAATTTTCGCAATAAGAGTGAAAAATTCTCCAAAATCTGACAAACCCAAAAAGAAAGTATCTAAGCAAAAGAAACCTAAATCGAACGAAAAGGTCGAAGTTTCTTGTCCAACCTGCGACCGAAGATTGCGTGTTCCAAGTGATTACTCAGGGGCTGTTCGTTGTCCAGAATGTGAGACTAAGTTTGATGTGGAGAGTAAAATCGACCCTGAAGACGAACAACTAGATGAGGATGAAGAACCTAAACAAAAAGATGAATCAGAACTATGGTCTTCATCAGATAATGACATTTTAGGATGTCCAAAATGTAGCCGAAAATTAAAGGTTCCATACGAAAAGAGGCCAGCAAAAGCAAGGTGTCCTGCTTGTGGAACAATTTTTGAAGCAAGAGCAAACTAGAACAGGTTGTGGGGGCATAATGGGAGCAGGTCATTTTCAAGAATTCGAGGATGAATATCTCGAAGCTCTATATGAGATAAATGAGAGAAAACCAGGTGAACTTGTGAGGAATGGAGAATTAGCAGAATATTTGTCAGTTAGTCCTGCATCCGCAACCGAAATGGTGCAAAGGTTGTCAAAAAATGGATTTCTTGATTATATTCCATACAAAGGTGTACTACTAACACCCAAAGGTTTGTCTCATGGCCAAGTTATGAAAAGAAGACATCGATTAGCTGAAGTATTATTGACACGGTTGCCCTTTGACGGTGATGTTCATGAAACCGCTTGTAGGTTAGAACATGCATTTAATGATGATTTGGAAGTTTGTATTTCGATGATTCTTGGTAATCCAAAAATCGATCCTGATGGAAGAGATATTCCACCTCCATCTGAGGCAGTCAAAAAGAAATTAAACGAATCAAAACAATTTTTCCTGGCAAGCGAATTGAAAAATGGACAACATGGCTACATTTCTATAATATTGGTTAAAGAAGCAGATTCAGAAATTCTTAATGAATTTGATTTGAAAATTGACGCCAAGATTGAAAGAAATGATAATGGAAATTTATTAGTAGAAGGGAACGGTGAAATCTCTGGATACTTATCAGACCGTATTTTACTGAGGTGGGATATTGAATGAACAACTGGGTGAATTAAGAAAACTGGAAGAAAAATTCCATGGTATCGACAAACAATTTCTTACAGATGGTTTGAGGCTTGTTATTTTCCTACCTGCATTCGCTTTGCTATTCATTTTTGGTTCTTGGGCATTCAGTTCTCAAAGTCCGGATTGGTGGCTTGAAAACATTGAACCAACACTTGGATTTGATTTGTCAACAGCATTTATACTGATAGCGCTAACGATTCTAGTAGGATATTCTGCAGGCTTAGGAGTTCATCGTTACAGAGTACACATAACGAGAATGGTGTTCAGAGCAGAAGTCAATGCAGCTGCAGACGACCATCGTCCAATCAATAGTATGCATGGATATTCTTCACTGGATAGTGTGATTTCGAAAACCATGGCGAGCCACAATACTGCTTTATTCATGTCTCTATTTTCAATAGCTGTTATCTCTTTCACTGTTTACTTAGGCTCAGATTCTGAACTAGGAAAAAGAGGACTTCTCGCTTGCGCTTCAATGCTCGCAATGTCTATCGGTCAACACTTATCAACACGTAATTTCAAGTTCAATATGGTGACAAATGACGGATTACTTGGTGCTTACCATCCACCAATGCATCCCTCCACTCTCAACCTAGCATTTAATGAAATTTTAAGAAACCAAATGGATCCACTCTTGAGAAGTAAATTCGATGATTTCTTGAGAGATTTTGAAGCCAACGTAAAGAGAGGTGTTTCCACTGATTTCGCAACCGAGAAATTTCTAATGTTAATGCACAGAAGATACAAAGGAAGGGTTGACCGAACAACAACAAATGATGAGATAAAAGAAATACTTTCAGACAAAGGAATTAATGATATTCTAGAACATGAAACTTTCTCAGAATCATTATGGGATTCTATATTCATTCGCTCGGAGAAGAAACTTCCAGCATTTTATCGATTAATAGATAGAATCGAACAAGATATGGCCATCGGGAAACAACCAGATATGCCGGATTTATTATTCGATGTAGATTTAGAGAATGTCGTGACAGAAAATGCCAATTTATTTTGTTATATTCACAATCTTTCTAATTCGGAGAGACAAGTTTTGCTTAGGGTAAATTCACCCGATTTTAGGCCAAAAGAACTCCTGTTACGTTACAGTCTAAAGGCAGGTGAAAAATCATATTGGCCAAACCAAGCCGTGCCTGATTTTGAAAAAGGAGATGACGATAGGTTGGGTAGAATGTCTGGTTTATTGCAAGAAGGAACATTAGCATGGCAAACATTACTTCCTGAGGCTTCAGGAGATGCAAGCGTTGCAGTGCGCCTCGAAAATACAGATGGAGATTTACTGGTTGGGCGACAGATAAATGTAAACGTTAGACCAGAATTTGTTAAATGGTTTAGAAATGCGAGTTCCATTACTTCATACATTGCTGGAGCTTTAGGTCTATCTGCAGCATTAATTTTCCAATTAATGAGCCTGATTTAGTACGAAACGAAGTTGCTTTTGTAATCGTAGCATTCAAGGCCAATAAGTAGACGCCCAATCATGAGCGACACCGAAGAACAAGAGACTCAGAACAATACTGAGTTGCGTGACCATCTTCACCAGATGGAAGCAAAGGTCAGAAAACTTCGAGAATCAAGAAATAATCACAATGACCAAGCAAACAGGTTTGCAGATCAAAGAAATGCGATTCAAGGACAGTACAAAGAGCATAAAGAAAAATTGGACTTAGCCATTGCTGAAGTCAGAGCAGTAAGGGCTGAACAAAATGTTCACAAAGAAAGAAGAGATGCTGTACAGGCTCAGATTCGTGATCTAATTGGAGTGTCAAAATCAAGGAGAGGGGATCAAAATAACAAAAACAACGCTTCTATCGAATTCAACAAATTATCCAGTGAAGTAACTTCATTGGAAAGAATCTTCGAAACAAAAGGTGGCATGTCTCCTAAAAAGGAAAAGGAGACAATGGAAAAAATAAAGCAAATGCGCAGAAAAATGGCTGAATTAGAGCCACTAGTTGCAGAATTACAATTGATTAAGGTAGATATATCAAACAGAGATGAAGCGATTAATACCTTGAAGGCAGAGGCTGACGACGCCCACAAACAATTTGTTGCTTGCCTTGAAAAAGCAAAGGAAATGTCGAAAGAACTGGATGAATTATTTGGGCACAGGAACTTCCTGAAGGGAGAAGGGGATCGTTTCCATAAAGAATTTGTTGCATGCAAAGAGAAAGCAAATGAGGTTCATGAAAGGATTGTTGAATTGATGAAAGAAGTCAACGAAGCAAGAGATAAACTAAAAATTGCCAGAGAAGAAAGAGAGTCATGGATTGTTGACCATAATGAATCAGTAACCAAAATGATGAAAACAGGTGCTGATGATCCTAAAGTCGCAGATTCAATGGTAGATCAGTTGCTTAAAGAAGGAACTTTGACTTTTGGTGGCACAATGTCTGGTGACAGACAAGGTTTAGGTGCAAAGAGAGGAAAATCTTCGAAAAAGAAATCCATGAAAAGATTCGATATGACTGCTTCTCGTGGAAGGAAGTGAGACGCTGAAAGGCATCATAATGGCTGGAGGGCGAGGGACTCGTCTCATGCCATTAACCAAGAACAAACCCAAGCCAATGGTTTCTGTACTTGGCAGACCTGTAATTGATTATGTCAAGGATTCAATGGTTCATGCCGGTATTAGTGAAATCATTGTCACTACTGGATATCAAGGGGAACAATTAGTCAGCCATGTAGACAGTTGGGATATCAATGGTCGCGTCAATCAAGAAGAACAACCAATGGGTACTGCAGGTAGTGTGAAACTACTTGCAGATTCCCTAGATTCTACCTTCGTAGTTGGTTCAGGTGATTCAGTCGCTTCATTTGATATTGATGATTTGATTCAGTCACACAAAAAATCCGGTGCTAAAGTTACAATGGCATTGTGGAGTGTTGACAATCCTTCTGAATATGGAATAGTGGGGCTTAGTTCACAACATGGCGAAGACTTGGATTCAAAATTAGATGAGGGTTTCATTTCAAAATTTTTGGAGAAGCCTAAACCTGAAGAAGCATTTTCAAATTTGATTAATGCAGGATTGTATATTATTGAACCCGAAGTTATGGAGCTTGTACCTGTCGGGGAAAAGTACGACTTTTCGAAGCAACTATTCCCTGACATACTAGAAAGGGGTTGGAAAATGTATGCAAAAAAAGTGGAAGGTATATGGTTCGATGTCGGTCATCCATTTGAATTACACAATGCTCAAATGTCTTTGATTGCCAATTCAGAATCATTACCTTTTCCAACTCCGAAAGGAGAAATACTTCCTGACGGTTCCTTCATCAGTTCAGGAGCAAGCGTAAGTGGACACATTGAACGCTCAATCATCCTAGAAGGAGCCTCGGTTTCGGGTGCTGCGGTTGATACTGTGGTAATGTCAAACTCTAGAGTTGATGGAGTAGCAGAGTCATCTATTATTGGGGAATCAAGTGTAATCAAGTCCAAAATTTTCAGATGCGTAGTTGGTGATAATGTGGTTGTAAGTACAGATAAACAAGAAGAGAGAATTTCTTGAACACAAAAGTGTCAGATTCTTATACTGTAGGTAATTCCAGTATAATATGTCCACTGGAGACGACTATCAACCCGTAAGGTCATACAACAGAACTTGGGAAGAGATAGAAGAAATGCTAGACAAAGCTATTGCTCGCAGGAACAAATGGAAACAGTGGTTCGACCAATGCAGAGACGATGGCGACCGAGATGGAATGAAAGAGGCTGCTAGAAATCACAAAGCCCTTGATGGCGTCATCAAAACATTGCAATGGACTCTTGGCGAGGAAGGTATCGACCATCCTCTGGACTGAACGGTTGTTTTTTTATGGGTCTTCATTATGTTAATTGGATGTCCACATGCAGTGGTCTTGAAGATGAAAATATACACATAGAGGCCTTGAATTGGTTGGTTGGTGATTCTGACATTACTAAGTCTGAGCAAACAACGTCATTTTCGGGATCTAAAATTCACTTAATTTCTGCTAATGTAAAAAACAAGGGTAAAGCCACCAAATCAATTTCAAGATTAGGAACTGACGCCTTGAATAAAATATTGATGGAGTTAGATTCTAGATTAGACGAAGACAATTGCATACATGTAAGACTTGACCTTTTGGCGCTTCTTGGTGGAAAAGTGGTTGTTACAATTCCGGGACGGCATCAGACAGTGAAAGGTAAATTCAAATTGGAAGTTTACCCAGGAAAATCACCTATGGAAGTAGCAACAACTACTATCGAAACGGCATTGAATAATATCTGAAATTTTGTTAACTAAACCATTGGCAAATAGCAAGCCATTATATCGTAAAACTTGAAGGCATATTTAGTTGGTGTAATAATATGACTCACGTAGTAACGTCCGCATGCGTAGACCACAAATATCAGGAATGCGTTGCAGTTTGCCCTGTTGAAGCATTTAGAGAAGCAGACACATATCTCATAATCGATCCAGACGAATGTATAGATTGTGGTGCTTGTGTTCCAGAATGTCCAGTTGACGCAATCTTTGCAGATACTGATGTGCCAGATGAAGAAGAGCATTGGATTGACAGGAACGAAGAGGAATCTGATGGTGCAGAAATAGCCACTGGTGACACTCCTGTCCTAGGCGACTAATCCTGTGGTGGACTACATATCTTCATGAGGGTGAACTATCACCCGTGGCTTGGTGGAAACATGTTAAATCCAAGTCAACCGCTCAGACACTCTGATGATTTACTGAAAAGAGGCTTTGCATCTATGCTCCGTGGAGGGGTGATTATGGATGTTGTCACACCCGAACAAGCAGCGGTTGCAGAAGATTCCGGTGCAGTATCAGTTATGGCTTTAGAAAGGGTGCCTGCAGACATTAGAAAAGCAGGAGGTGTAGCAAGAACCTCACATCCTAGCATGATAAAGGGGATCATCGATTGTACTTCTATACCAGTAATGGCAAAGTCGAGAATCGGCCATGAGGCAGAAACCCAGGTTTTGCAAGCATTAGGTGTGGATATGGTTGATGAATCAGAGGTTTTGACTCCTGCAGACCCCTATTTCCACATTAACAAAAATGCTCATGACATACCATTCGTGTGTGGAGCAACAGGGTTAGGGGAAGCTGTTCGTAGAATCTATGAAGGTGCAGCGATGATAAGAACAAAAGGTGAAGCAGGAACTGGAAATGTTGTTGCAGCTGTTACTCATGCTAGATTAATTGACCAAGAAATTAGGCAAATACAAACCTTGGACGATTCAGGTCTAGATTTGGCCGCTGAGAAAATAATAGACAGGTACAGAGTATTGGCAAATTCAAGTGACCTCCCTGGTGAATCGTTAGTAACTCCATTCGGTACTATTGACGATGAGATGCACGGTCAAGTCAAAGACATTTTGAACGAAGTAGCAGAAATTGGAAGGTTACCGGTTGTTACATTTTGTGCAGGCGGTATTGCAACGCCAGCAGATGCTTCATTGATGATGCAAATGGGAGTAGACGGTATATTCGTCGGGTCAGGAATTTTCAAATCTGAGGATCCTAAAACCATGGCGGATGCAATTGTTCTGGCAACTGCTCACTTTGATGATCCTGATAAAGTCGCTGAAGCAATGTCAATGATGGAAGGCGCACCAATGCCTGGAGACGAGTTAGATAAATTGGAAATCCGACTTGACCAGCGCGGTTGGTAGTCCGATTTTCCATCAATTCCCTTCATATAGACCATGTTAGTCGCATGGATGCTAGTGGGGTAGCCCCCGCAATCTGAGAGTGATTCTAATGGCGACCAAGAAAATGAGTGCAAAAGCACGTGCAGCAGCACGTAAGCAGAGAGATAAGTGGAAAAATAAGCGATGGTATACCATCCGTGCACCAAGACATCCTTGGAACTTCAAAAGAATCGGAGAAACTCTCGGAGAAACCGATGAACAAATCATAGGTAGAGTCTATGAAATGACTCAACAAGAATTTAGTGGAGATTTCACTAAGATGCATGTAATCTTGAGATTCAAGGTTACTGAAACTGTAGGACAAGATGCATTGACAACATTTGTAGGACATTCTCATCAATCCGACCACACAAGGAGGCAAATCCGAAGATATCGTGGTAAAATAGACGATGTTGTTGATGTAGTTACGACGGATGGTTTCCTAATACGAATGAAACCTCTGATTATCACAGAACGAAGATGCCAAACCTCAGTTAAGCAAGCAATCAGATCAAAAACCGCAGAATTAATCCGTGGTTTTGCATCAAAATCAAACTATTCAAAGGTTCAAGAAACAATGTTGAATGGTGACCTAGAATCAGAAATAAGAAATGCGGTTAAAGCAATCTACCCGTGCAAAAACGTTGTAATTCGCAAGAGCCAACTGTTGCAAACAGGTGTTGTAACCGATAAGGGACCTACACTTGATGAGATTCATGCAGAAGAAGAAAGACAAGATGCTGAATTAAAGGCAAAGAAGGCTGCTGCAATCGAAAGCGAAACTGAAGAAGATGACCAAAGCAACCTACTTGCAGCTGCAGAAGCTATGGAATCGATCGCTGAGAAGGAAGAAGCACCTGCTGAAGAAGCACCTGCTGAAGAAGCACCTGCTGAAGAAGCACCTGCTGAAGAAGAACCTGCTGAAGAAGCACCTGCTGAAGAAG
>MDTE01009113.1_pt1 | contig 25831 bp, 29 predicted proteins | sample 811231 | NCBI WGS metagenome assembly MDTE01 (sample SAMN05326651, study PRJNA326480) | marine metagenome | isolation source: seawater | place: Indian Ocean: Red Sea | collected 2010
CTGGTTTTGAGCAGCATGTTGCTCCCATAGCTCAAGTGGATAGAGCAGCGGTTTCCTAAACCGTTGATCTGGGTTCGAGTCCCGGTGGGAGTACCACTCTTAAGTATTTTATAGTTAGTGATTTCTGTAAATCACTCTCTCGATTCTAGTTCACTCCCTTTGGCATGTTTCAGTCCGTTTCGGCATGAATGACTTATTTCAAGGCATCCTTTTTAACTGACAAAAATGGAAATTCGGTGCTCTAAAAATACCTGGCGTCTTAACTATCCGATCGGCTGATTCGCAAAAGAAGCTTTAAACAATTGAAGACCACATTCAAAGCGCCAGGCTTGTCATCCAGACCGACAACCAGGGACCCGTTTGAACTTGGCTGCGGTCAAGGGAAGGGGGCCTGGTCGCAGCAGGTCTGGTAGGCTCCCTTCAAGTCCTCGACCCAGTGATGGGTTTCGAGGGCCTTATCGCCGATCATTGAAATTGCCACAATGCCCCAGACCGATTGCGTCAGAAAGACCACATCTGTTCGGATGAATTCGTTCCAGGTGACCGAGTGTTCTTTGATAGGAAGGGAGAGGGTGTCGCAAAGGTCGAGAATGATTTTTCGGGTAATCCCGGGAAGGATCCCCGTCTTTAACGGCGGCGTCACGAGATGATCCCCATCGAGCCAAAAAAGGTTCCCCGACGTGGTTTCCGTGACTAGCCCATCCTTGTTCAGAAAGACCACCTCATCAACGCCCTTGGCTTCGGCCTCGGTCTTGCCGAGAATTTGAAGTAGTTTGTTTGATGTCTTGTGATGGTTGAGTAACCATTGCCTTGGCTGGGTCATGTCGCTTCGCGCGAGACGCCAGGCGGTTCCTTGTTCGGTAGCACCGGTCGGCGTGGGATGAAGGGAGGCCATGACGGTTGGTTGCACCGCGCCTGCTGCGGAGTATCCTCGCTTCCCTCGCCCCCGCGTGACTTGAATTCTCAGGACCGCGTCGGTCTTTGGAGACTGTTGGATGAGGTGTTGGGCAATCTCGGCCCACCGTTGGGGATCGGCGCGATACGGAATCGCCAGCGCCTGGAGACTGGTGTTCAATCGATTGAGATGTTCCCGCCAGAACAAGGGCTTATTATCGGCGATTCTCAACGTTTCGAAACAACCGTCTCCATAAAGAAACCCTCGGTCAAAGACCGAAACGGATGCCTCGGCCTCCGCCACCCACGCATCGTTAAGGTAAACGTTCATGATCGGCGACGCTGGACCTCGGCTTTCTCACTGCGGATCCGCCCGAGCGGGATTCGAGGGAGGATCCCCCGGGTTCACCGAGGGTGCCCAGAAAACCGGCTGCCTTGGCGAGGGTCTCTTCATACTCCGCGGCCGGATCGGAATCGGCCACAATGCCCGCCCCGGAGTGGAAGTAAAGTTGGTCTCCAACCTGATAAGCCGTTCGAATGGCGATGTTCAGGTGCGACTCCTGGTTGAATCCAAGGTAGCCAATGGCGCCCGTGTAAGGGCCTCGTGCGATGGGCTCGAGTTCGTCGATGATTTGCATGGCCCGCAGCTTTGGCGTGCCGGTAATACTCCCTCCCGGAAAACAGGCACTCATGGCTTGAACATGACTCAGTCCAGATTTCAAAGTGCCCTCGACGGTCGAGACGAGATGTTGGACTTGAGGAAAGCGCTCGAGACGGACGAGATCAGGTACGGTCACTGACCCAAATTCACAGATTCGACCCAGATCATTGCGAAGGAGATCGGTGATCATGACCAGCTCGGCTAGCTCCTTTGAACTCGACTGCAGCTCAAACGCTAGTTGCGCGTCCCGCTGGGGGTTGGCCGAACGAGGCCGGGTACCCTTGATGGGTCGTGTACGGACGTGGCGACCGGACATCCGAAGGAACGATTCCGGCGAGGCCGAGGCGATGTGCAGCGGGTGGAACCCCAGGTAGGCGCCGTATGGCGCCGGGGAGATCTCCATGAAACTCCGATAAAACTGGAATAGATCTCCTGAAAACGGTAACTCGAGCCGTTGAGAAAGATTGATTTGGTAAACATCGCCGGCCCGGATGTATTCTTTGGCCCGTCGAATCTTGGACTCAAACTCGTCCCGGGAGAGGTTCGACCGGAGGCCCTTAGCCTTCGACTGAGCCGGGGCACGGATGGCCGCGTCAACGCTGATCCGTGCGCTCAATTGAGATTTCCACCAGTCTAGTTTCTCCTCCGCCAGGCATGCAGATCGTGATCCGTCGGGGAGCATGCCGGTGGAGACCACGAAGCATTTGTTCAAACCATGGTCAAAGACGCAGAGGCTATCATAGCACCCCACGGCGAGATCCGGGGTTTCCGGATTTCGAAGGGCTTTCGATGCTAGTTTATGGGAGAGGGCGCGGTTGAGCTCGTAGCCCCAGTAGCCAAATATTCCTCCCAGGGGAAAGGGCTTGTCACATTCCTCGAGGAGTTCATAGGTCCTGGCGAGCTGATCCAACACGTGCCACGGGTTTCCGTATCGAATGGTTTCATGACCCGTCTGGCGAAGGCGGCATTCACTGCCACGGGCTTCGAGGGACGCGAAGGGATTCGCCGAAACGAACGAAAACCGGTCGGCACCCGATTGTCTCAGGGCGGAATGAAGCAGGATCGGGGACCGCTCCGTTGCGAGCCTTGCGACCAGGATCTCGGGCGTTTTCTCCGTTTCGACTTCCTCAATTAAGGTCCGCATAGATCAGGCGACCGCGCCCCGCGTTCTCAGCGGCGACCAAATCGACGGGCTCGATGAGATGGCATAGACATTAGGCCGGGGGCTTTTTGGAATCAAGCCTTCGCCCTCGAGGCGGAAGCGAGAAACGCGGGGGACGGACGAACGGAGCTGGTCTTGGGCCCGACGACAACCAGTCGGGTGCGGGCACGATGGAAGAAATCAGAGGCCACTTGGCGGACTTCCTCCGGTTTGATGGCCCGGATCCGTTTCTTGATTTCGTCGACAGCCCGGATCCGACCGAATCCCAGAATCTGCTCGCCGACCCAAATCATGTGGTTCTCGGTATTCTCGAGATGCAAATCAAGCTGACCAATGAGGTATTGGGCGGCCCGGTCCACTTCATCCTCGGCTGGAACCACGTCGCGAAGTTTGCGAAGTTCGGCGTCAATCAAGGTCAGGGAGTGGTTTAGTTTTTCGGGATCAAGCCCCACCGTTATCGTCAAGGTCCCGCCGTCATCGTAGTTGGAGAGACTACTGTAGACTGAATACGCCAGGCCATGGTCCTCCCGGAGTGCCTGAAAGAGCCGGGAACTCATATTCTCCCCCAGTATGGTATTCAACGCTTGGAGCGCGAATTGACGTGGATCGTGGCGAGAGCAGGTCTTGATGCTGATCGCCAATTGAGATTGTTCAACCCGCCTGGGGATAAACCGAAAGCGGAAGCGCTCGGGCTTCGTTTCAACTCGTTTAAACGTCGCCAATCGACCCTCGGGAAGGCGCCCGCCAAAAGGACGGGCCTGTTTCATAAACGAGCGATGATCGATTCCCCCTGCCGCGACCAGAAGGACATTGGCGGCGGTATAGTGTCGATTCCGGAACTGCTGGAGGCGTTTTCGATTCATGCGCTTCAACGATGTCGTCGTTCCAGTAATCGAGCGGCCCAGAGGGTGATTCGGCCAGAGGATTTCGTTGACTCTCTCCAGCACCAATTGATGAGGCTGATCGAGATACATCGCATTCTCCTCAAGGATGACATCGCGCTCTTTTCTGAGGTCACCGGGCCGAAACTCGGCGTTGAGAAACATATCGAAAAGCACACCCAACAACTCGGGATAGTGTTCGGCCGAGGCTTTGGCGTAGTAACAGGTGTTTTCTTCCGCTGTGAAGGCATTGAGATAGCCCCCAAGACCCTCTACCTCCTCAGAGATCTGGCGCGCACTTCGTGTCGGCGTGCCCTTGAAGAGCATATGTTCGAGAAAGTGAGCCGCACCGTTCTCATCCAGCGTTTCGTGGCGCCCTCCCACCCCGACCCAAAGGCCCACGCAGACGCTGGCCATGTGGGGCAATTCAGCGGTTGCCACCCGCATTCCGTTCTTCAGTGTTGTCCGACGATACATGGCCATGTGGTGCGGGCCCCTGCCTCCTCGAGGTGGTGACCCATCCGTGCCCTTGAGCGCTCTCGATGAAACGAGGAATTTAGGGGTTACTAAAAACTCGCCGGGACTTCCTCTTGCACGCCAACGCGCCGACGATACGCCAGGATGAGTTTCAACGCTTCCTCCGGCGTATCGACGATCTTGAAGAGTTTGAGATCATCGGGACTGATATACCCTCCTGTCTTGAGCGTGGTCCGCATCCATTGAAGCAGACCTTTCCAGTATTTGGAGCCGAAAAGGATCATCGGAAAATGAGGAATACGGTGCGTTTGCACGAGCGTGAGCACTTCAAAGAACTCATCCAAAGTGCCAAACCCTCCGGGCATGTATACAAACGCCATACTGTATTTCACGAGGCAAACCTTGCGGGAGAAGAAATAATGAAAATTGATCGGGAGATTCGCATAGCGGTTTCCGGACTGCTCGAACGGAAGTTCGATGTTCAGCCCCACGGATTTGCCTTTGGCCTGGGCCGCCCCCTTGTTCGCGGCTTCCATGATGCCCGGGCCGCCTCCGGTGACGACTGCCATATCGTTCTTTGCCAGCAACTTGGCCAGAGCGACCGTGGCCTTGTAATCTGGATCCCTGGGCCGAGTCCGTGCTGATCCAAAAACGGTCACCGCCGGGCCGATGTTGGAGAGCGCTTCGAATGAATCAACAAACTCCGCCATGATGCGGAAGATCCGCCAAGGGTCCTCGTGGGTGAAGCCAACATTCTTGGTCGTCATGACCCGAAGAATAATCGGTTGGTTCCCTAGGGCACAAGGCTGTATGCTTGGAAGCGGTGGAGGGTCGCATCGGAAATCCGAAGCGCTCTGGTTTGCCCACACGCCCCCGAGGCGACTCATTTGATTCGATGTTTCAAGCTGAAAAAAAACTCGTGCCACTGGACGACCTCAGCCACTGGCGAAAGGCCCTCCGGGAGGCGGATCGACACCTCGTCGTGACCAATGGTTGCTTCGATCTTCTCCATGTGGGTCATGTCCAATACCTTGAGCGTGCACGCAATCTCGGGGACGCCCTGCTCGTCGGGCTCAACGGGGATCAGAGTGTTCGCGAGCTCAAGGGTGAAGGACGTCCAATTAACCACGAACGAGACCGGGCCCTGGTCCTGGCCGGTTTGGGCTGTGTCGACGGCGTCTGTGTTTTTCCTGAGAAAAGGGCGGATCGGTTCCTGGGGCTGGCCCAGCCTGATCAATACGTTAAGGGGGGCGACTACACGATCGAGACGCTTGATGCCAAGGAGCGGGAGGTGGTGGAGGCCGGCGGCGGGAAGATCGTGATCCTCAGTTTGGTCCCCGGACAATCCACCACGGGCACCATTCATCGAATTGCCGGAGCCTGAGGCGAAAGAACGAGGCCGGAGTAGGGGGATCTTGGTGAACGGGTTCTCAGGCGAACCGACATTCGGCTGGCGAGCAAGACGCCCGGGCTATTCCTCGTCGAATTTTCGAGCCACCAGATCACCAAGCTGATCGAGAACCGCTTCGGCATCGCTTCCCGAGGCTTCTACTTTGAGGACTGAGCCCGGTCCTGCGGCCAGCATCATGAGGCCCATAATGCTCTTCCCGTTGATCCGTTCACCGTCTTTTTCCACATAGACGTCGGCGCTAAACTGGTTGGCAATCTTCACGAACAACGCGGCGGGGCGCGCGTGAATTCCGAGCTTATTGGCAACCGTGAACTCTCGAGTCATGATGGACGATTCGGTGGCTTCAGCCATAAACGGCCGAGTTTGGCCAGATTGATCGAGAAAGCCAACGCATTTCTAGCGGGCCTGACTAGTGGCCATTTTTGCGATGAGTCGGTCGTTTAGTTCTTTTGCCGGATTGTAGCCGGAGGATTTCAGCTTGGTTTGAAAGGCTGCCACTTCAATCAGTCGGGCCAAGTCGCGACCCGGACGAACCGGGATGGTGATGTGGGGAATCTTCACCCCCAGAATCTCGACAAACTCATCGTCCATTCCAAGGCGGTCAATATCCTGGCCCTGTTCCCAAGGTTTGAGGCTGACCACGAGATTGACTTGTTTCTCCTGCCGGATGCTACGAACCCCGAACATCGCCGCGACATTAATGATTCCGATGCCACGCACCTCCATGTGATCCCGGGTGATCTCCATACTCGTACCCACCACGTAGTGATTGTCGATCAAGGAGACCTTGGTGATGTCGTCCGCCACCAGACTGTAACCCCGTTCGATGAGGGCGAGAACACACTCGGACTTTCCGATTCCGCTCTCGCCACGGATGATCACCCCCACGCCCAGGATATCCACCATGCTTCCGATTTCCGTACCTCTCGGGGCAAACATCAGTTCGAGGGCCAGCGTCGCCAAATTAATGAACTTCATAGTGATCAGCGGCGTTTTGAAGATGGGGACTCGGGCGTTCTCCGCCGCCGCCCGAAACGTTCGATCAGGGTTGAGGTTTCGCGAAAACACCACGCAGGGCATGCGATGAGAAAACAATTGGTCATAGCGCTCCAATCGTTCGGGCGATTTGAGCGATTTGAGGTAGGTGGTTTCGGCGCTTCCAAGCGCCTGAATCCGTTTGCTGGCGAAGTAGCGGGTGAAACCGGCTATCGCCAGCCCCGGCCGATTGACGGTCGGCTCCCGAATCACCTTCTTTAGCCCCTCGGCGCCCGCGATCAGATTCAGCGCTAATTCGCTGGCGTGGTCGGTGTAAAATTGCTCAACAGTGACGGCGGGTTGCTTCATCGGAAGTCAAATGGATTAGAGATTGAACTCGGGGCCCAGATAGATCTCGCGGGCGTGCTGGTCGTTGACCAAGAACTCTCCACTGCCTTCGCACACCACCTTTCCCTGATGAATCAGGTAGGCTCGGTCCACGAGTTTGAGTGTTTCACGCACGTTGTGGTCCGTGATCAAGACACCGAGGTTTTGTTCGCGCAGACGACGCAGGATCTTTTGGACCTCATAGACCGCAATCGGGTCGATGCCACTGAAGGGTTCATCGAGCAAGAGAAGCTTAGGACGGGTGACCAATGCCCGCGTGATCTCAAGGCGTCTTTTCTCGCCCCCGCTGAGCGTGTAGGCTCTGTTATTGGCAAGATGCCCGAGATCGAGTTCGTCGAGCAGGAACTGCAGTTGCGTTTGCCGCTCCTTCCGACTCATCCGGCAGGTTTCAAGGATGGCGAGAATGTTCTGCGCCACAGTGAGCTTTCGGAAAACTGAGGGTTCCTGGGTGAGATATCCAATGCCGCAACGGGCGCGTTGGTGCATGGGGAGGGCGGTGATGGGCTCCTCTTCAAACAGCACCTCGCCCTGATCGGGTTTGAGGAGACCCACCACGAGATTGAACGAGGTCGTCTTTCCCGCTCCATTGGGCCCCAGGAGACCCACGATCTCGCCTGGGCGAACCTCGATGCTGACGCCGTTGACGACTTTTCGTTGCTTGAAGCTTTTCTCGAGGCCCTCGGTCGCCAGAAGCGCCGAGTCGGTCGGGTGGGTTTTCGGGTCAGTCCCGTCGTGCATGATGCGATATGTGACTTCGGCCAATCCTGGGTGTCGCCGGCAGAATACTATCCTCCGTGAGGCACGGTTCGAATTCGGAAACGCCCCCGCCCCTTGACGGTATTGTCTGATTGATCCCAGATGAGCACATCGGCGGTGGCCAAGACGTTCTTGGGGACGTCCCCTACAACCAAGCGCGTTCTCAGTTCGGGATCAACCGTCATTTCAATCCATTGGTTGGGAATGTCAAAGACCGCACGCCCTCCGGTGGCGACCCCGGTTTGCTGCTTGATTTCGACGGCCTCGGTCGCGACCAGCGTCTCGACTTGATTCGAGGGGCCTTCAAAGCGCGCCAACAAGCGATGACAACTCAGCTCTCCTTCTTCATGGTCGACGAAGACATTGCCGGTCGCCGTCATAGTTTGGAGCTCCCTAACATGGGTACCCGATTCCAGATCGAGAGCCCGGCACGTCATCCGGCCGCCCTCGTCGGTCAGGACGACATTTCCACGAAATCGGCCCGTTCCTCCATCGAGACGGTATCGATCGGCTCGGATTTCGACGGCTTGGTTTGCAGCCTCTTCCTTCTCGGTCGTTCCGGAAGCAGCTCTGAAGCGGAACATCCCCTGGGAAGATAACGCAGCTCTGGGGAGACGAAGAACGACATTCCCCTCCGCAACCACGGCCGTTTCGGAATGGACCCGTCGAAGTTCAATGCGATCGGCCCAACTGGTCACCCCCTCGCTTTCGACAACCGCCGATCCGGTGAGGACCGCCTCCGCCAATTCATTTCCAGCCGGGACAAACTCAGCCGAATCACCGCGGGCTTCAGTGAGTTTCCCGCCAACGGTTTGCTTGATTTCAACCCCTGAACGCGCCGTGATTCGAGTGATGGTTTGGGTCGCTCGATCGATCCCGGCGATCAGCACCTGACTCTGCAACGCCCACTTTCCCTCGGCCTCGGCCCGGACCCCACCCAAAAACTCCGCTCCTGCCTCGGCGACGGTGTAGGAATTGGCGGCGACGCGGATGCGACTCTCCCCTTCGTTCTGCGGGTCACCGGAAACCAGAACGGGCAGCTCCATTATGGCCTTGCCGACCACGGTGAAGGTTGGCGTGGCGTCGAGCCCCACAATCGAGATCCGTTCCCCACGCCCCGAATACTCGGCCGTCTTCCACCGAGGCTGGCCGGTCAGGTGGAGGGTTCCCGAATGGTCTCTCGGGTCGTACTTCGCGACTTCCCCGTGAAGCTCGGTGGCGGTGTCGTTGGTGGTCAGTTCGATCCGAACGTCCCCTTCCGCATGAATCCGCTCCGGTTCTTGGTTGTCATCCGGAAGAGTCACCTTTAGCTGGAGACAATTCATTTGAAATCGGTCTCCCTCGCGGGCCTCAACATTGCCCTGATAGGATCCCATATTGGCTTCCTTGTGATACTCGAAGCGATCGGAATGGACCTCGATGGAAGCGGAGGAAGCCTCCGGCTTCCCTAGGGTTGATCGAGAGATGAGGGTCCGGACGGCATTCGAAATGCTCAACGTGCCGGCCGTTTGATTCCAGCGAAACCCCCGTCCCTTGATCGAGAACGACTCATCGGAAGCCCTGAGTTCGATGGGCCCCGCCGACGAAGCCTCTTGCTCGTTCGGATCGAAGAGGCACTCGGGGGCTTCGATGCGCATTCTCGGTCTCGGGGGCGACTCGTCATCGAAAAGCTCGATCCGCACCTTGGAAATCTCGAGCGAGCCATTGCTCAATGTCTTCGCCCCTTCGCCGGTGAGCATCGTCTTCAAGCGGTTCTCCTCCATCAAAGGCATCCGCCATCCCCCTGAAACCGTTCCCGTTTTCACCTGCCCGGTCAGAGGCAAGATTCCCAGGGATAAGAAGGCAAGGCACCAACCGACCCCCATCCGAAATCGCTGAATGTGATTGGCGTTCATACCTGGCCCGCTTTCGTTCAGAACGGTCCCAGTCAAAACCAATGGGCTTGTCGGGTCAACCTTTGGCGAACAGCCCCCTAGGTCGCTTGCCCGAGCTTGCCGTAGATTTCCTCGGGTGATTGGAGTTGGGCTTCGGTGATGGTTGACCCTCCGGAATCGTTGCGGGAGCGGAAGAAACAGGATCGATACCCCTCGTGACATGCGGCCCCGACCTGATCGACCTGAATGAGGAGGGTATCGCCGTCACAGTCAAAAGAGATCTGGGAAACGGATTGGGTATGTCCGCTACTCTCGCCTTTCATCCAGTATTTCTTTCGGGAACGACTCCAAAAATGGGTCTTGCCCGTTTCGATGGTCGATTTTAGGGAATCGAGGTTCATCCAGGCCATCATGAGGACCCGTCCCGTCGCCTGATCCTGAATAATCGCGGGAATGAGACCGTCTTCGTTGAATTTGAGTTGTGTGACAAAGTCACTGCTCTCCGAATTGCTCATGATCTATAACACTCGAGTCGGTAGGCCCTTTTGGGCAAGGTGATGCTTGACGTCAGAAACGGTGTATTCTCCAAAGTGAAAGATGCTGGCTGCCAAAACCGCGTCGGCCTTACCGGCAAGGAGCACATCCGCCATGTGGTCCAGATTTCCGGCTCCCCCGCTGGCGACCACCGGCACCGAAACGGCCTCACTGACCCGTCTCGTGATCTCCAGGTCGTAGCCCGCCTTGGTGCCGTCGGCGTCGATGCTATTGAGAACGATTTCCCCGGCTCCTAACTTGACGGCCCGAATCGCCCATTCGAGCGCATCCAGACCGGTATCGCGACGTCCCCCGTGGGAAAAGACTCGCCACTGGTTGTCCTCGACCTGTTTGGCGTCGATCGAGGTCACGATGCATTGACTGCCAAACTTCTCGGCGCCCACCGTAATCAGCTCGGGATTAGAGAGGGCGGCGGAATTGACACTGACCTTGTCGGCACCCGCTTTTAGCATGAGGCCCATGTCTTCAACCGTTCGAATGCCCCCCCCTACTGTCAGGGGCATGAAACATTGATCGGCCGATCGTTCAATCACCTCGATCATCGTCTGCCGCCCGTGGGCACTGGCCGTGATATCGAAGAAGACCATCTCGTCCGCGCCTTGCTCATTATAACGAACGGCAAGGGCCACCGGATCACCCACATTGCGAAGCTCACCCGCTTCAGCTTTTCCAAATTGAACTCCCCGAGTCACCTGTCCGTCATGAACGTCAAGGCAGGGAATGACACGTTTCGCCAGCATCTTGCTCCAATTAAGAAGAAGCGCCCTTGTTTGACAAGGGCGCATAAGAGCTTTGGCACCCTCCCGGCCGGCCGGAGGGTGATGGGAGCCGCTTCAATCCTCAAGCAGGACTAAAACGACCATTCGAGTTCTTGAACTGTTTGTTAGCGTAGAGGACGGCATTCAACGAGTTAACCGGATTATCCGAGGAGAACTTATATCCTAACTTATCAATAGCATCCAAGATTTCCTGCTTGGTCAGGGCTTTCTTAGAGGTGACCTGCCGGACCGCCTCCCGAAGCGAGATCTTGTTTCGAATCCGCTTTACCGCGCGATTCCCCCGGCTGATTCCTATACCCGGCAATGGAGGCCCGTCACTGTGAAGCACCTCGTTAATTTGGGCGAGGCGCTCTTCAAGCTCCGCCTTTTCCTTGATCAAAGCTTGGCGAAGACTGACGTATTGTTTCAACGAATCGGATCTCATTACCCTTTAAAATTAGATGCTTATTTATACTTTGTAAAGATCCATAGTTGAAGTAATCCGTGGTCATTACCTCAATCGCGCTCAACGCCTAAAACGATAAATAACATGTTGATCCGAAACCACCTTGGAAGGTGATTTCCATGATCCAAACCCTCTTGAGGCCGGGGGGTGTTCGGTCGACATTCCCTGTTGTTTCCCCGCTTTGAATATTGTCGGTTCCGCTTCGTCTTGATAAGAGAACGCCATTGAAGTGACGGCCTCCCCGAGCCAGGGGGGCATCTCGAACCTCAAGTGGTTACAAGTTGCTGATGAAAAACCAGTTATCTATTTTTGGCTTGGCACTACTGCTAGGCTGTGCGTCGCCGGGGATCCGGAATCCTTCGGGGGTGCCCGTCACGGAAATGAATGCCGATGAGCGAGGATTTGTGACGGGCACCGGAATCGAGTCCCAGGACTTGGTGGCGGTGACCGATCAGATGGCCCGAAGCATCCTTGGCACTCCCGAGATTAAGGCCTTTGGACAAGTGCCCCGGGTCGCCCTCGATCCCGTGGTCAACGAAACTCGATTTCCGATCAATCAGGATATTTTCCTAACGCGAATTCGCACCCAACTCAACCGCCAAGCTCGTGGGCAGGTCCGGTTCCTCGCCCGGGAACGCCTGGCCACCCTCGAGACCGAGCGCCAGCAAAAGCGAAATGGCGCCTTCACCAGTTCCTCGGATCCTCATCGCCAGGAATTCAAAGGGGCCGATTTTTTTCTGACCGGCAAATTACAGGGCCTCACCACACGAACGGAGGCTGGCGTGAGCGACTACGTCCTCTACAACTTCCAACTCATCGACGCTCGGACCACCGAGATTCTCTGGGAAGATGCGGCCGAGATCAAAAAGCAAGGGCTCGAGGACGCCGCCTATCGTTAAATGACCACGGCGCGGATAGGCTTGATCCTCGGGGTGGGGGCCATGTTCCTCCTGGGGTGTGCCAGTTCCCCGCAACGGGCCGCCCTTCCCCGGACGGGGGATCCGATTCTGGACGGCTGGCTCGCGATCACCAATGGCCCCCGTGAAGACCGGGTGCTGTGGCAATACCGCACGGCTTTGGAATACCTTCGACGAGGAGAGTCAACCCAGGCAGCCACCTTGTTCGATGAGACGCTGGCCGTTCTCCAAGGTCGTTTCGGAAAGAACGCTGGTGCCCGGCGATCTAGAAGCCTCTTTTCTCGAGAATCGGTGAAACCCTTCATCGGCGAACCCTACGAACGGGCGATGGCGTTCTACTACCGGGGCCTGCTGTATTGGGAAGAGGGTGAACTCGATAATGCTCGCGCATGCTTCCGGAGCGCTCAACTTGAGGATAGTGACAGTGAAACCAAGGCATTTGCCAACGACTATGTTCTTCTGGATTACTTGGACGGGTTGGCGTCATTTCGTTTGAATGGCAGGGGAGAGGATGCCTTCTTGCGGGCGACCGATTCCGCTCGCCTGGTCATTCCCCCACCCTACGAATCGATCGGGAATGTCCTCTTTTTCACCGAATACGGGCAGGCACCGGAGAAATATGCCGTCGGCGAGTTCAAGGAAAAGTTGAAGTTTCGGGATGGGGGTTCCACAGCAATCGAGATGATCCTGCGAACGAAGCAACAAGCCATTCACCTGGGCGCGATGGATGATCTCGCCTTCCAATCCAGCACTCGTGGAGGCCGCCTCATGGATCATGTCTTGCATAACAAAGCCGTCTTCAAACGCGGGGCGAATGTCGTGGGAGACGTCGCCGTGGTCAGTGGTTTGATTCTGGCCCAGAATCGTCGCACTCAAGACGCCGGCCTCGGTCTCGCTGCGTTTGGTTTGGTGAGTAAGATCGTTTCCGCCGCCACCACGCCCAGGGCCGATATCCGGACCTGGGATAATCTGCCCAAGTTTCTGGGTTTCGGGGCAATCCATCTGCCTCCCGGGGAGCAACAGGTTTCGGTGGAGTTCCTCAATGATCAACGTGAAGTCTTGCCAGAGATGACCCAGTCAATGACCATTCAGGTGAATCAACCGCCCCGCGACACCGTCGTCTTTGTGTCTCAATTCCAAAACAACCCCTCTAGATTATGAAAACGTCGTTGGCCTCTGCCTTAATCCTCCTCACCTTGCTTGGCGGCTCAGGATGCCGAACGGAAGGGGCATTCAAACCCATCAACACGACCCGATATGACTTTGAGAACGAGAGTTCCTTCGTCCTGATGGATCGCTCCATGCAACGGTCGGTCACGGTTTCCGGCCTGCAGGAAACCGTGGGCGATGACGGTCGTCTGGAGGTGGTGGCCAATGTTCGCAATCGGGTGAATCGGCGACTCCATGTTCAGATCGGGTGCGTCTTCAAGAACGAGGCGGGCTTCAGCACCAGTGATGAAACCCCCTGGCAAACCCTCATTCTCACGGAGGCCGAACAGAAGAGCATCCGGTTTGTCTCCATGAACGACAAAGCCAAGCGATACACCATTCGGGTTCGCCAGGCACGATAGCGATTCAAGAGGATTCTTTTGGTTTTCTCGCCCCGTTGATGGCCATCACGCCCCCGAGGAAGGAGTGGAGGCTCACCGACTCCAGGCCGCGGCTTTGAAACGCCTGGCCGACGCCCTGCTGGGCCGGGTAATGACGGAGGCTCTCCAGAATGTAGCGGTAGGCAGCCGAGTCGCCACAAAACACTTTTCCAAACAGGGGCACGACCCATTCCAGGTAGGTGAAGTAGAGGGAACGCCACCTCTTGTGCTCAGGCTTCCCGAAGTCCAGGACATAGAGTCGGCCGCCCGGCTTCAAGACTCGGCACAGTTCATCGATCCCATCTTCAAAACCCACCAGGTTCCGAAGACCATAAGCGATGGTCACCAGGTCGAAGGACTGGTCCTCAAAGGGCAACTTCAACGCGTCGCCTTCGATGAACCTGGTGGTCGGATTACTCGCTCGCTGCCTCGCCAATTCCAGCATGCCTGCCGAAAAATCGACTCCATAAACCCGCCCGGCCTTCCGGCCGAGCGCCAGCGCGATATCCCCCGTCCCGCAACAGACATCCAGGGCCACATCGCTGGACTGAGGCGAGGCGAGGTCGAGCAGCTTTCGCTTCCAGATCCGGTGGAGCCCGAAACTCTGGAGATCATTGATGAGGTCATAGCGCGGCGCGATCCGATCGAAGAGCGCCCGGATTCGACCGGCCCGCTTGGCCGAATCGGAACCGTAATAGGATTCTGTTCTTGTCATCGGGTGATTCACCTAGATTGAGTGGGAATCAGGTTGGCTCATGCTGGCCGGAATTGCTACAAAGGGGCCACTAGAAAATGCTCGAACTGGACGAAGCGTTGGATCGCGTGACGGGAAGCCTTGCGCCCCTGAACTCGGAGGAGGCTCCTCTCCATGATCTTCCCCGTCGAATCCTGGCGGAGCCCTTGGTGGCTTCGCTGGATTTGCCGGTTGCCGACAATTCGTCCATGGATGGATATGCCGTCCGGGCGGACGATCTCAAGGGGGCCCGGCCGGAAAACCCGATTCCGCTTCAGATGCTTGGCGTCGTGCCCGCCGGGGAGGTTCCCCAGATGACAGTCCTGCCAGGGACCTGTGTTCGAGTGTTTACCGGGTCATTCTTGCCCGTGGGAGCCGACGCCGTCCTGATGCAGGAGGAGACCGAGGCGGACGGCGACTTGGTGCGCTGTCTCGATCCGGTGACGCCCTGGGAGAACATTCGGTTTCGGGGCGAGGACGTGAAAGCGGGAACACGACTCCTGGAATCCGGCGAGTGGCTGCGAGCCCGGCATCTGGGTCTGATCGCCGCGACCGGCCGGGCTCAGGTTCGCGTCAGTCGTCGGCCAAGGGTGGGCATTCTGGCTACGGGTCACGAACTCCAAGAGGCCGGTCAGGCGCTCGCTCCCGGAGCCATCTTCGAGAGCAATCGTGTGGTCATGGCGGAGTTGGTCCGGCAGGTCGGGGGGATCCCGACCGTCTATCCATTGGTTGAAGATACGATGGAGGCAACCACCCGCGCGCTGGGCCAAGCGATTGACGAAAACGACGCCGTGGTCACGACGGGCGGGGTATCGGTGGGTGACTACGATCTGGTACGACCGGCGATCGAGACGCTCGGGGGCCGGATTGAGTTCTGGCGGGTCCGCCTCCGACCCGGCAAACCGTTTGTCTTCGCCCGCTTCGACGAAAAACCCCTCTTCGGCTTGCCCGGGAATCCCGTCTCAGCGGTGACCACCTTCATGATCATGGTTCGGCCTGGATTATTGAAACTCCAGGGAGCAAGGTCATTGGAGGCCAAAGTGCGTTGGTGCCGCCTCAAGGAAAGCGTCAGCAATTCGGGAGATCGACCTCATTTTTTCCGGGTGCGGATTGATGAGCATGAGGGGCTTTCCTCGGCCGGTCTTCAGGGCTCCCATGCGTTGCAGAGTCTCTCGCAGGCGGATGGCTGGCTTCGGGTTGATCCAAAGCAAACCCTGGATCCGGGAGCGTTGGCCTCGATCATGGTGTGGGACGATTGAGGCCCCTGAAGGGATGAAGGGCTCGAACGGCCTAGAAGGATCGTTTCGGGAGCTCAAAGATCGCGGGCCGATTCATGATCGATTGGGTAACCGGATTGGCGTTGAAAAGTCCCGCGCCACCTCCCCTGGCCGCTCCGGTCCCTCCCGAAACCTCTCCCATCACCGATCTTGTTCCCAATCCCTCGCTGAGCGTTGATCGAAAACTGTTCAGGACGGGTGATTGGAGCCCGCCCGCATTCACTCCGGTCGCACCGGCTGTATTGAAGTCGAACCCGACCCCGGGCGATGAAGCCGCGAGGTCGCTCAACCCTCCAGGTGCCGTTTCAGCCTGGGTTGTGGAAAAGGCGGTGTTGAGCAAGGACTCGAATTCAGCCCGAACTTGAGGGGTCGCCTGCCCCTGCGAAGACACCGGAGACGAACCGGCGGCTCCAAAGGTCGATGGCACACCGTCCACTTGGCCTTCGACCTGGGAAAAACCAACTCGCTCTTGCATCGATTCAGCCGAAACGCTTGGCACCGTTTCAAATTCAGGCTGCTGGTCAAAGATACTCTCAAACTGGGTCTCAAAATCTTTCGGTTTGGCGAAAGGATCGTCCTGTCGATCTTCATCCTCCGTTTCTGCGGTGCCATCGCCGAGTTCCCCGTCCCCGTCGGAAAACCTCGAGTCAGTGCGATCGTACTGATCCCTCCCCAGTCGTTTGACGTCTTCCCGTTTGGTGTAGTACCGCTCAAAGGTGGACCGACCGGAACTTTGGTGGCGACCTCGCCAAGAGGGGTTCTCGAGTTCGTCAAGATCGGCTTCCGCTGAAAGATCGGTGGACTCAAGCAATTCCTCCGGGTCTTGCAGCATCCAGTTTTTCTGTCGATCCAATGCCTTGAGCAGCTGTTGCTTTCGTTTCAAGCTCGACGCCGAATTCATCGGATTCTGCCAGGGAGCGAAGACGGCGTCGACCGAGCTATGTTCCTTCTTAAATCCCTGAGCCGTTGGATTGATCGGAGTATTCTTGAGCTCCTCTTTGGGAACACTGATTTTGCTGTTCGAATTTGAAAAAATCACGCGTTCCCCAGCCCCCAGGTTGATCCCCCCTAAAACGAAGCCGACGAACAGAGCAAGGGTCACTGCCGAGACGGGTGGGCGGTGGGATTTCATGTTCGCGATCATTCGTTTCGAACCATACTCGGGATGAACTTCCTTGGCGATCCTTCACCACAATGCTCGTCCGATGGACACGGATTGTCAAAGGGTCTTTTCATTTCATTGGACCTCCGGGCTTGCTTGCATTGGGAAAATTCCCTTTGCTCAAAGACTATGTTGACTGCGTTCTCATCGCTTGGCCTTCGAATCGGGTTAGGGCTGGTCCTGCTGTCGGGATCAATCGCCCTTTTCGGAGCGGAAAAGGGCGAAAAAAAGGCACCCCAGGGATTCTTCGACATTGAATCCCCTCAAGCAGCGTCCATTTTAGGGCGCTTTGCCAACTTTGTGATTCTCGATATCCGAACGCCGAAGGAATTCGAGGCCGGGCACCTTAAGCGTGCCAAGAATATCGATTATTTTGCCGATGATTTTGCCCAGAAGATCGACAAGCTCGACCGAAATCAGGCCTATCTGGTCCACTGCGCCTCCGGTGGGCGGTCGGGTCGGTCGATGACCGTTTTTAAGGAAAAGGGATTCACAACCATTTACCACCTTGCGGACGGCTACAAGGGATGGGTCGCGGCCAAACAACCGGTGGTGAAGCAGTGAGCCCGGAAACTGGGGACCCTAACTCCCCGGCTTGACCGCAGGCTGACCTTGCAAATCCGGCGGAAGTTGGTCCGGCGGGAAGGTCTCGACTCGCAGTTGAATGAGGCTCTCCAGGGGATGATTGAATGGGAGGCTGCCACCCGAACGATCCACCAGGACGCTAATCCCAACCAACCGGGCGGGGCTGGCATTGAGAATTTCGATGGTTTCTTGAACCCGTCCCCCCTTGGTCACCACATCCTCGGCGATCAGAACCCGATCGGTCTGGCTCAGCTTAAAGCCGCGGCGCATGACCAATCGATCCTCCTTTTTCTCGACAAAAACGAAACGAATTCCCAGCTGTCTGGCGATCTCTTGGCCTATGACCAGGCCGCCCATTGCCGGCGCTACGACCGTGGTGGCTCCCCAGGCGCGGACTCGATCCGCCAGAGCCTTTCCAAATTGTTCCACGATCGGCATTTCTTGGAGGGCCAGCGCACACTGAAAGAATTCACGGCTGTGATCTCCACTTCGAAGGACAAAATGGCCGCTCAACAGGGCGCCTGTCTTTCGAAAGAGCTCCAGGGCATCGTCGGATGTCATCCGGCGAATTAAATCAAGCACGGTCGATTTGGCAAAACTTTAAGCCGCCCAAAGAGATTCGTCGATCTGAGTGGTTGAGTTCTCCTTGGGATCGGACTCAAGGAGCGCGTCTGGAGAGCGCCCACCCTTCGAACGTCTGGGAATCACTCTTCCTCCGTCAGGAAGGGGCCGGGATAATCTGTATAAAATCCTTTGAAATATTTTTCAGAATCAGGTGTAGTGGAGGCAATATGTGTCACTGTTAGGGCACAAAATCTCGAACCAATAAGGAAAAAGTCATGATCAAGTTTGTAAAATATCTGACCGCTGTCGCGTTGATGGCCTCGATGTCCGTCGTCGCCGGAGAAGAGAAGGCATCACAATGTAGCAACACCAAACAATTAACGCTGAAGATCGACAGCGCCGCCTGCGCCGCCACCTGCGCGGAACTAGACAAGGTTTTGACCAGCCTCAAAGGGGTGAAGGCCGAAAGCTGCTCGCAATCCCACTTGACCAAGGTGACCTACGATTCTTCCAAGGTGAAGAGCGATCAAGTCTTCGCCGCATTCAAGAAGGCCGGCGTCAAAGTTGAGGGCCAACAGATTCAATTGGCGGTCAAGGGCATGGCTTGCAATAGCTGCTCGACCAAAGTGAATAAGGCCCTCACGAAATTGGATGGGGTTCTCAATGGCGCTGCCTGTCACCAGAGCAAGAAGGCCACCGTCCTCTTCGATCCTTCCAAGGTGAAGTCTGAGCAGATTGTCGCGGCGATCAACTCTACCGGCTTCAAAGTGACCGACAACGCCCCGAAGGCGAACTAAGTTTTACCACCCTGCTAACCGACCCCTCTGTAGGGGGGGTCGGTTTTTTTATGCCCAGGCGGCCCCGGCGGGATCCTTGCCCTAGAGAACCATCTTCACGCCGTCAATCCTCCGAAAGTCCCGATCCAACTGAAGCATCTTCTCGTGGGTCTGGATCTCCAGTGCAATCTCGAAACTCATGTACTTGCCGCCCTTCGATTGAGCCGATGGCTGAAATCTCCGATCGGTGATGCCATTGTTCACCAAGGCTTGATCAAGTTCTTGTTGAATTCCCGATAACGACACCGTGATCACCTTGAAATGACAAGTCGTTGGGAAAAGCTTGTCGATCTCCTCTTTGGTTAAGCGCCTCATCGATTGCCCCACAGCCTGACCTCGATCGATGCCCAGGTAAAGAAGGAACCGATGGTCGAAGAGGTTTGGATGGGATTCGATTTCCTCCAGCTGGTTGGACAACGGGACGCCCTCTTAGCCCTAAAGTTACTCATCCAACCCCAACCCGGGCTCAAACAGCCCGGGTCAGCATTGAAGAGCGCTTCTTTCTTCCTCATATACCCCTGGGCAAAGCAGTTTCTCGATGAGAACGATCATCCTGTCCCGATGAGGCGGTTTGCCGACCAGCGCCTTCATGTTCCCTCCTGCGAACTCAGGCCGCTGATCTGGCACCCGGCAACATCATAAGATCGCTCATTGGTCTGAGTCCGCGTTGCCCGTTGACTTCGCTTACCTCATCGGGTGGTAGAGGTGGCCCGGCTGCTGAAAAACAAACCCCTTCATCTCGAGCTGGAGTAAGGTCAGGCTCACGCCCGCGATTGAGAGTTCCGATTCCCGGACGATTTCATCAATGTGCATCGGCTGTCGTTGGATCATACGAAATACTTTCGATTCAGAATCATTGAGATCGCGTATCCTGGGCGAATGGGCTCGCGTCTCCGATTCTGGAAACAGGTATTCAAATTCTGAGAGAATGTCTTCACTGGTCTCGCACAGCTTCGCTCCCTCCTTGATCAAGCGATGACACCCCTTGCTTTGAGGAGACTGAATGGATCCCGGCAGGGCAAAGACCTGACGACCGTAGTCATTGGCCAAGTTGGCGGTAATGAGAGCACCGCTCTCCAGGCTTGCTTCGACCACCACCGTTCCAAGAGTCATTCCGGCAACGATTCGGTTCCTAATCGGAAAGGATCGCCGATCGGGGGGACGATTCAATGGAAACTCCGTCAGGAGAGCTCCGGATTCCCGGATCTGCTCAAAGAGATTGTGGTTCTCTGGAGGATAGACCAGGTTCATACCATTTCCCAGGACACACAGGGTTCAACCCTTAGCGTCAAGCGCTCCGAAGTGAGCGCTTGAGTCAATCCCTCGTGCCCCCCCACTCACCACCGTGACCCCTGCACGGGCCAATTGCACCGACAACCGCCGCGCCGATTCCTTTCCGTATGGCGTCGACCGTCGGGACCCCACCACCGCGATTCCAGACTGATCCCGCCATTCAAGCGTTCCCCGGACGTAGAGCACCAGCGGCGGATCATAGATCTGAAGAAGATTGGCAGGGTAGTCCGGGTCGTCCTGGGCGATGATTCGACAATTCAACCGCTCGCAGTCGGTCAGCTCCTGAGCCAGGTTGATCTGTGATTCCCAGCTCACGATGGAGTGAGCCGTTTCAGGACCGATCCCAGGCACCCGTTCAAGCTGTTCCCGTTTTGCCCCCAGGATACATTCGGGCCGATCAAACCCTTCGAGAAGCCGCCGCGCTCTGATCGGTCCTATCTGGTCGAGAAGATTCAACGCGACAAATGCTTCTTTAGAAGTCATCACACTTGTTACATTATGCCCCCAGGAGCCTTGTCAATATATAAATCTTCTAACTTCTTATCTGCTCTTTCCCGAAGAGATGATCGGAAGTCGTGCCGCCCCGGCTCCGCTACGCCGCCAGCATTTCGACAGGATCCAGACTTTTCTTAGCCCCCAGATGACCGTAGAACGATGCCCGTGCAGACGGCTTTTAAAGAGTGGAGCATCATCGTGGACACGCTCCTCCGAGGGGATCAGATCCTCATCTTGAGAAAGGGTGGGATTCGGGAGGGGAGGGCGGGGTTCTCGGTTCAGGCCAAATCCTTTTGGCTCTTTCCGACCCAGTTCCACGAACAGCGGGCATCGGTGATCGAATCGGCCCAGCAGCGATTCGATGCCATGAGTGCCGCCGATCCAGACCACGTCACCATTCGGGCGCTGGCGGAGGTCGTCGACCATCGAGAGCTGACGGAGTGGTCCCAGGTGGAGGCCCTCGCCGCTGAGCATGTGTGGCGGGAAGAGGTCATTCGGGAGCGTTACGAATGGGGGCAGAGGAAGGCGATTTTCGCCCTGGTGGTCCGAGTTCATCGGCTGAACGACCCTCAGCAGATCCCGATGTGTTCCCGCTACGCTGGCTGCCGGTCCTGGGTCGACCTGGAGGCCGAGCTTCCGGCCCCCCAGGCCTCCAAACCGGTGTTGTCAGCCTCTCAATTCCAGGCGCGTCAGGAATCGTTTCAACGGATCCTCCAACCATGAATCGGCGTTTGGTCCTCGCATCGCAGTCGCCTCGCCGCCGGGTTCTTCTGGAGGCCCTTGGCATCCCCTTCGTCGTCCATCCCAGCGATGCCCCGGAGGTCAGCGAATCGGGATCGGGGCCGAAAGGGGTCGTCATGGCAAACGCTCGTGCGAAAGCCGACGCGGTGACATCTCTGTTTGCCGACAGTTGGATCTTGGGTTCCGACACGGTGGTCGCATTGGGAGACCGAGTCTTCGGGAAGCCACGGTCCATGCCCGAAGCCGAGGAAATGCTCCTGGAACTCCAGGGGAAAGAACATCGAGTCTTCACGGCGGTTTGCCTGATTCAACTTGAGTCGAAACTCACCGAACTATGGTGTGAGGAAACTCGGGTCGGATTCCGGCCCCTCACTCTCTGCCAGATTCGGGACTATCTGGCGCACATCGATCCCCTCGACAAGGCGGGCGCCTATGCAATTCAGGAGGGCGGCGAGCGGATTGTCAGTCATGTCTTCGGATCACTGAGCAACGTGGTCGGCCTGCCGCTGGAATCGGTCGAACTGATGCTCAAGCGACACGGAGTGCAAAAAAAAGGCCTCTCCGAGGGAGAGGCCGTGAAAACGCCATTATAACCAGATCTAGGGAAGCTTGAGCTCAACGCCGTCCGGCCACTTGGCCCCTTGGTCGATCCATGCTCGAAGCAGCGCCACTTGCTCGGTGGTGAATTTGGGGTATTTGTCCCGCTTGTCAATGGGCGGCATTTCGAGTTCCTCGACCAAGTCCGCCACATAGTGAACCAGGAGACTCTCGGCACTCTTTCCCACCACCAAAGCGGCTTCCTTGCTACTCCCGCCCTTGATGGTGGAATCCCGCTTGTTCATGAAATACTTGCTCTTGGCCCGAGGCTTGGAGCCATGACATGAGAAGCATGACTTCTCAAACAAGGGTTTGATTTCCTTTACGAAATCAACCTGTTTTCCAGCCGGTGCAGGAAGCTTGCTGACATCGACATCGTCCGCGAAACCGGCTGTGGCAATCAGCATAGATCCGATCAGCCCACTCAATGCTGTTTTTTGATCTTTCTTCATTCTCAATCTATCGTTTCTTCCCCTTACTCGACGTCCTTAGACTCGATTCTATTCAATTGTTTTGATTCGATTTCAATCCGACGGGTTACACATTAACCCATTGCTTGGAGGCTGCGGAGCTCAAGACCGCATCACAAACCTTCTGGGTTTCCAATGCCTCTGCGAAGGTCGGACTGGTCGGTTGGCCTTTGGCCAGGCCCTCCAAGAAATCGGCCACTTGGTGAACAAAGGTATGCTCGTATCCGATTTGAAGTCCCGGAACCCACCACTTGTCCATGTAGGGCATGTCCCCGTCGGTGACATGAACGGAGCGCCAGCCGCGAACCAAGGAATCGTCACGATGATCGAAGTACTCAAGACGATGCAAGTCATGGAGATCCCAACGAATCGAGGCGTGTTCACCGTTAATCTCTAGCGTGTAGAGTGCTTTGTGGCCTCGGGCATAGCGGGTCGATTCAAAAAGTCCGAGGGAGCCATTGCCAAAATGACACATGAAGGTGCAGGCGTCGTCGATGCCCACCTTTTCGACCTTGCCCGTCAAATTGTGCATCCGTTCCTTGATAAAGGTTTCGGTCATCGCACTGACATCGGTGATGCCTCCATTCAGCCAAATGGCCGTGTCGATGCAGTGGGCCAAGAGATCGCCGGTCACTCCTGACCCGGCCGCGTTGACATCCAGTCGCCACAGCGCGGCGCCTCCCTGCGGAAGATCGGTCGAGATGGTCCAGTCCTGAAGGAAGTTTGCTCGATAGTGGAAGATTTTCCCCAACCGACCCTCATCGATCAATTGCTTGGCCAAGGTCACCGCTGGCACTCGACGGTAGTTGTACCATACCGTGTTGGCCACCCCTGCCTCCTCGATCTTTTTGACCATCTCTTCGCCCTCGGCCGTATTCATGGAGAGGGGCTTTTCGCACAGGATCATTTTTCCCGCTTTGGCCGCGGCAATGGCGATCTCGGCGTGGGTATTGTTCGGCGTGCAGATGTCAATGGCATCAATGTCGTCTCTTGCCACCAGCGCCTTCCAATCGGTCTCAACCGACTCGTATCCCCACTGGGCGGCAAAGGCCTTGGCATTGTCTTCGCTCCGACCGCAAATGGCCTTGAGACGGGGGCGGTATTCCAAGTCGAAAAGGTTGCTGACCTTGCAATAGGCGTTGGAGTGTGTCCGCCCCATGAAACCGTAGCCGACCAATCCGATGTTTAAGTCTTTCTTTTCGCTCATAATCCTAAAAATCCTCAGGCTATCAGGCTGGCAACCGGTTGTTATTCGCTCCAGCCGTGGGCATTTCGTACGGCGACCATCGCGGCGAGAATGCTGTTCCAAGTCTCCGGCTTCATCATGATATCGTTGGGAAACATGCAACCGTCCCAACAAATATGCCGGCACGTCTTGGTCAGATTGCCATCGGCGTCACGAAGCCAATGCCCCGCATCGTTGGCGATGGAAAGTTTTCCGTTGGGATCCTCGGGCAAGCAATGGCGACCGGTTTTATCGTGCGAACCCGAGCCTTTCACCGTGGCGTCGTTTTGGGCCACGTGGAAATCGATCGTCCAAGGCCTCAGGGCTTGGGTGAGTGTCTTGAGCGCGTCTTGGAGGGCTCCCCCCTCTTCCCATGAAAAGTCTTCCGGCAGAATTCGATCCTCCGGCGCGTTGTAACCCAGGGTGTAAAGGAGGGTGTGGGCCATGTCGGCCTGAAAGCCCAGCACCTCGGGCTGACCGACCAACTCCAGCAGCTTGACCATTTCTTTCCAGCTGTGCATTCCGCCCCAGCAGATTTCTCCCTCTGCAGCCAGCTTTTCGCCATGATCCGCCGCGATCTTGCAACTTTCCTTGAACGTCTCCGCGATCTTCTGGCTGCCTTCGGGGTCGGCCGCCCAACTCCCAACATCAACGGCCGAGTCAATTCGGATTACCCCGTTGGGCCGAACGCCCATGTCCCTCAGTTTCTTGGCGATGCCGGCGGCCTTTCGTACTTGTTCGACGAATTTTCCTCTCTCCGCTTCGTCGCCCATTGCCGAACCCCCGCCGGTCGGCGGCCAAACCGGAGCCACCACGGATCCAACGACTAGATTCCGAGACTGGACCTTATCGGCCAACTGCTTCAGGTCATCGTCGGTTGAATCAATGCTCACGTGGGGATCACTCAAAAACAGGTCGGTCCCCTCGAACTTGTGCCCGTCAACCTCCGCGGCTGCGGTCAGATCCAACATCGTGTCCAAATCAATGGCGGGTTCAGAATCCGGCCCTTTGCCCACAACACCGGGCCAGGCCGCATTGTGTAGCTTGGGGAAATTGTTACTGCCGTTGGATTCACTCATAGTCTCAGTCTCCGCGTTTTCTCCGAATTTGTGTGGATTTCGACGAAACGATAGTCAGATCACTTCGAAATTAAAGTATAATCTGAGGCCGGATCGAGGCCATTCCACGGCGATCGTTCCCATCGAATCTTGAAGACCAATCCGCCGGATTCAGCCAGCCAGCACCCTGCCGATTCGGGTGCCCATCCAGACACCCACCAAGCAGAGGGCTACCGAGACCACAACATTTCCCATGGCGCTCCCTCTTTGGCCCTGTTCGAAGAGCTGAAGGGTCTGCAGGCTGAACGAGGAAAACGTGGTGAATCCACCCAACAGGCCCACCATGAGAAACCGCTGGGTAGCGATGGCATCAAAGGGACCCCGCCCCGCCGCCGCGAGACTGGCCAGAAACCCGATGCTGAAGGACCCTACCACATTGACGACCAGTGTTCCCCAGGGAAGGGTCGAGCCAAAACGATCGGCGGCCGCGACCGCAACCCCGTGTCGGGCCATGCCGCCAAGGGCGCTTCCGAGTGCAATCCAGAGATAGTCCATCGCCGGATTCTGGTGGGATATTGGGAACCGACAAGCCATATTCGTTGCACCCAAGGCGCAAAGGCCCTCAGGATGAATCCCGCAAAACGATGCCAACCGCTAAGGCAAGGCGATGGATGGGACGATTGGGTTTGATTCTGCTGGGCATCAGTGCGTCGATGCTTTGCTCAGAGATCCTGGTTCGACGGCTGGCCCCTCAGGAACTCAGCGGTTCTTGGAGAGTCGAAACTCCTTCCGGACTGGTTATGAACCGGTCCCACGGAAGCGCCCGGCATGTGGCGGGCGATCGAGACGTTCACTACCGATTTGCCATGCCCGGACTGCGGGGCGAGCCACTTGGAGGAGCGCAGCACCGTGTGCTTGTCTTGGGTGATTCCTTTGCCTTTGGATGGCTTCTGACGGAGCAAGATTCCACCGTGGGCAAGCTCCAGCAGCAGGCCAACACGCGATATGGAA